>ERZ773116.565-NODE-565-length-40590-cov-9.603281_pt1 | contig 40590 bp, 77 predicted proteins | sample MGYA00580563_ERZ773116 | MGnify/ENA primary metagenome ERZ773116 (study PRJEB29015, sample SAMEA2737864) | human gut metagenome | biome: human gut; feature: human-associated habitat; material: faeces | place: China | collected 2012 ... | reverse complement strand
CCAGCCTCGATGCCCCAGCCAGCCTTGATGCCATCGCCAGCCTTGATGCCATAGCCAGCCTCGATGCCCCAGCCAGCCTTGATGCCATCGCCAGCCTTGATGCCATAGCCAGCCTTGATGCCATAGCCAGCCTTGATGCCATCGCCAGCCTCGATGCCATCGCCAGCCTCGATGCCATCGCCAGCCTTGATGCCATAGCCAGCCTCGATGCCCCAGCCAGCCTTGATGCAGCCTTTGGCTTCCAGCTGTCCGGCAAAGATGATGCCTTTCTCGACGATCAAATCCCCGTCGATTTTGCGGACTTCATCCGTTTTCCCGAACGCGCCCAGCAGCCACGAGCCGTAGCTAAAATTCTTTTCCGCACAGCAATCCAAAAGTTCCTGATACTCCACGCCGTCCGGATACTTGTCCACCGGATATTCCTTCAAAAAGTCACGATAGCCAGCGGCACACGCTCCTTTCTCCTTCAAAAGTTCCTTTGTGATCTTCATTATTCTTTCATCCCCTCCATTTCCGCCAGCGCCTTTTCAGCTTCTTCGCGCGTCAGGAATACGGTTTTGCCAAATCCATTTAGCGCTACGCCATACTTCCGCCCTCTGGCGCCTATTGGCTCAAGGACAACAAATCCGATCTCATTACCGAGGCCGATCTGCTTGCACTCGCACTCGCTTATATGCTTATCCGTGTCCAGCAGGGCAAACACCCGCTGACCTACCTTGCACGGCAGGACAATCACTCGCCCCTCTTTGTCAGCCACAGCCAGCTCCCGCAGGCGCATCAGCGTCATTCCGTCGCCCAGTCTCAAAATTGCGTGCAGATTTGCCGCATCCTCCGGGGATAGCTTGCTGTCCTCATAGGCTTTCAGCCGTTCCCATACCTGTTTCTGGCTGCAAGCTGTATCGTCCGGGCACTTCACTTCCTTGCACCGCGCAATCTCGCAGAAGTTTCCCTCAAAGGTCAGTCGTTCCATCCTCAGTCCTCCTTATCCTGCGTCGCGCACGCGGAAGAAAACCGTGATGTTCATTTCGTAGTCGTTCTCAATGATGAGCCGAACACTGTTTTCCCTCCACTGCGAACCGTGGTCATAAGATTGCGATACCATACGAGCAACGATCTGGTTCACGATTTCCGTTGCCGTTTCCCTTGATACGCCTTGCTGAAACTTGAAAAAGGTGAACCTATAGCCGAAATCAGTTTGCAGCTTTTCGCAGTAAACATCAATTTCGTCATCAACCTTGAGCCGCAGCGTGGATGGGATGAACTTGTCGCTTGGAATATAAAATTCAATTTTCATGATTGTCCTCCTTTGGTGTCATCGGAATCACCCACGAAGGAATGAGCGCCCGATACTGCTCCACCTTCGCTTTCAGCTCGGCAATCTCCTTCTGGTCGCGCTCGATCTGGTCAATGCAATGCTTGAATAGCACACCGATGCAGGTCGATTCATCCTTTTGCAACTCTACCGGGCACGTTTTGCACGGATAATCGTTGCTGCAATACCGCAGCGCCTTGACCAGTTCTTCCGGTTTCAAATTCATATCAAATCCTCCCGAAATTCTTCTAATACTTCCTGCCCCGGCAATACGCCGTTTTCCATCCACCAGTTGAATACATCCAATCCGGTCTCGCCCCATCGCGTCCCGCCGTCCATCTTGCCACGGCGTCGGCGTTCCTCCAGCATCCGATCAAATGCCCGGATATACGCCAGCTTGATCTTTAGGTATCTCTCAAATTCCATCTTCCGGTGCTTTCCAGCCATCGGGCAGCCGATACACCCCACGCGGCAAAAGCCGCAGCGATAAAGCGGATTCATGTGGATATGCTCCGCCGTGACGTAGTCCCACACATCAGCCGCCGACCATCCGATGATGGGGTTCACCGTTCGCCGTCCCTTAAGCTGGCACGTTTCAAACTGCATCCGGGCCTCGTCGTTGTCGTCCATCAGGATCAGACGCTTGTTTTTGTCACTGGGGGATACCTCGATCAAACCACGATTGTTTTTACGCTTTACTGATTCGGCCCACCTTACGCCTGTTGCAATAAATCGCCCTTTTCCGCCGCCCTCTTTGAGGACCGCGCAGCAGTATCGCATGAGCCTTGTCGGCGGAACCATTTTCTTCGGGATCAGATTCCACATCGTCAGGCGGCTCCCGTCCGGCTGGACGTGCGCGTCGATAACGCACTTTACGCCCTTTTCTTCCATTCGTCGGAATGTGTCCCGCACATGGCGAACGGTTTCCGGTGCGTCCGCCGTGGTCAAGGAATGCAAAACCTCGAACGGAATACCGCTGTTTTCCGCCAGCCGGAGCAGCACGTCGCTGTCTTTTCCGCCGGAATATGTAATTATCAGCGGCTGCTTGTAGAGCTTCAAGCTCTGCGCCGACGCAAACCGCAGCGCCTCAAACGCGCTCTGTTCCAAGTCCGTCACAACAACCCCGCTTTCCGTAATCTCTCCACGCTCTTACACCGCTTCTTCGCGTCCGCAGTGTAGGCGTCGCGGCTCCGTTCGACTTCTCTCGCCCGATATTCCGCCTGTTTCGCTTCCTCATATTCCAGATACAGCTCGCACTTGGCGTGGCATCCCACTGCCCGAGTCGGACAGTCCCTCTCACACGGCGGCTTCATCCGAGATCACCACCCTCATGTAATTTTCATCGTGGAAAAAGCTATGTTTCTCTCTGTAATGTCGCCGATCGTCGTTCCGGAGCAGCCAGCCTTTGATCGCATCCACGGTCATCTTCTCAATCGCCGCGTGGTTGTCGATATCCATCCGCGTGTTGTGCCAAAAGGAGATGGACACCGGCTTTTCAAACAGCCGCACTGGAATCCCTTGCTGTCTCAGGCACAGCCGCACAAGCGCCTCAAGGTCTCTGGCGTCCGCTGCCCGGACGTGGTGGTTCTTCCCCGACCAGTATGCATTAAGGCCGTAACGCTTCGTCCACGCGCTCTTGCGGGCCGGATATGGCACACGAAATTCAATTGTCATGGCGTTCCCTCGGCAGTTTCATTTGTTTCTTCCTCCGTAAATGCCCTTGCCAGATCGTCAATGTACTGGTGCATGATCCTATCGTTCACATTGTCATCATCTTGGCACCAAAATGAGAATTTTAAGTGCAGCAATTCATGGATCAGAGTTTTTTCGAAGCTAAACGGCACGATGCGATCACCGTAAAAAGCAGGATCAAGAATCTCAATTCTTGCAGTTTTTGCAGATTCCGTCCATTCTGTGCAACCCTGCACGTTTGGCAGCGTCATGTCTTCTGGCCGAAGATGGGTCACCAGCTTTATTCGCCAATCTTGCAAGCATAATTTCCTCTGCCACTTCCTAAGCATTAACGCCTCGTCGACAGTAGGGTTCATCGCACAACCTCCTGTTCAAATCTATGTCTCCACATATCCGCCATCGCAAGCGCAGCCTCGCGTTCCTTCCTGACCTCATCCAGCACATGGTTTAGCCGGAGGATTTCGCGGGTCTGTTCGTCGGCATGGATTTGAAGCTCATAGAGCTTCGAGGGATTTTCACAGTGCTTACAGGCGATTGCCCTCGCCAGTTTTTCGAGAAGCATTTTCCGCTCCTTTCCCGCTGCATCTTCGCAGCGTTCCGCGCGGCTAAATAGCCGCAGTTCGTCGTTCTCATGGGTCGTCCTCCATCATCCGTGCAATGGCCTGACGCTCCAAGTCGGTGAGCTTATCGCCGTGCCTTTGAACGCCATACCCCGGTTTTGAGTGATATTTGCTCTCCGGCGCTGCAAGCTCGTCTTCCCAACGCCCCTGATTCAGCCAAGTGGCCGGATTCGGGATAAAGCGCCCATTCTCCGTCGTCCATTGTTCGCTGCTCTTTTGCTGCTCTATGGCCGACAGGAGCGTTTCGATCGGCACTTTGACCTTTGCAAACGCCTTTCTTGCATCCCCTTTTCCAACTTTCCGAGGGTATGCTTTCCAGAATACGTTAAACTTATCGTCCTTACGTTCCTTCTCAGAAATAGAAACACTTTCTTTCCTATTTCCATTTCCATTTCCTAAAGGTAATACCGTGGTATTACCGTCAGTGTTACCATCCGGTATACCAGAAGGAGCGTTTTCTTTATTCCACCGTTTGGCAATGTTCTCTCGCTGACGCTGACAATGCGCGTCCCGTTTTTCGATCTCCTGCTCCATACGGTGGTTGTAGTATTTTCCTTCCTCGTCCTGCCGGAACTTGCTCATAACCTCGTCAGACGGCTTCTTGACCGCCCGTGTGATCTCCTGCATCGTCATGTGCCCCCGTTCTCTTTGGAGGCACAGGAGCGTGATATACTGCCCACGCTCCCGCATATCCATCAGGGCACAGCCGGAGAGGAAATCCGACGTGTAGAACAGGACAGCAGGGTCTTTGTTCTTTGCCATGCCTCATCCCCCTAGAACGGAAGATCCGGGTCATCTCCTGTGATCTCGCTGAATCCGCCCTGCGGTTCGGATGTCTCCGCCCTGTCTTTCTTGCTCTCGCCAAAGTAGACATGATCGGCAAGGATCTCCGCTGAACGGCGCTTGTTGCCCTCCTTGTCCTCCCAGTTGCGGATTTGAAGTCTACCGGTCACAATGGCCGCGCTGCCCTTGAAGAAGTATGTAGCCACGGTGTCCGCGAACTTCCCGAAGATGACGCAGTCGATAAAGTCCGTTTCCTTCTCGCCGCCCTGCGGCTTGTAGTCCCTGTCGCAGGCCAGCGTGAAGCTCGTCACCGTGGTTCCGCTCTGCGTGACACGTTTCTCCGGATCTCTTGTCATCCGTCCGAAGATCGCAATTTGATTCAATGCCATTTCAAAATTCCTTTCTGTATATCAGATTCTTTTCGTCCCATCCGGGATATTTGCTTCTCAGATAATTCGCCAGCACTTCTTTGAGCGCCGCACGGTCGGCTGATTGGTCAAACCGTCTGTGGCACGGGTCGCAGAGCGTCACGATGTTCTCAGGCCGTCCAAGCCCGCCCTGTGCCCGTGAAATGTAATGGCACCACGGATTGCCCGGTCTCCCGCAGAGGACGCAGCGCCCGCCATCGCGCTCCCAGACGGCCTGTTTGACCGCCGCCGGGATGCTAGTGGCCCTCGTCTGCCTGTGCAGCTCTCTCACCCCATTCCAGATTCATCCGCGCCAGCTCGGATGGCGTCAGTGTTTCAATCCCAACCTGTTTACAGTCCGCAATGATGAGGTCAAGCATGATTCCCATCTGGTGCTGGTCAAAGGTCGAACTTCCGTAGTAGAGGACGACATTGGTGCATCCGGGCAGCTTCGAGGCCGTGACGTCGCTGCACCACCCGAGGCCATTGTGCTCCCATCCGGAGCGCAGCTTCTTCACTGATCCGTTCGGCACACAGACTGTTTCACTGTTGTTCGGAATGTCCGGGATGTAATGCCGGTACAGGTCACGGACGCCCATGTTGAGCTTGCCCGCCAGCTTATTCATCAAAACCCAAGCGTAGGCATTGGCGTCCAAACTCCGCTTCTTCCGAAACTCCTTGATCTCCGCGACGTACTTTTTGCCGGGGTTCATGGTTTCGAGGAACATTTGTGCCTTGCGCGGCACATCCGCTTTGATACGGAGCCATGTGCCAGATGCATCCATCATCCAATCAGCCTGCTCGAATGTAAGCTCCGTCAACGGGCATCACTCCTTTCCGCAAGCATCGCGCCAGATACCGCAGGCGCGGCAGATATTCGTATTCAATCCATTCGGGGGCGTATTTGACCGGGTGATAGCTCAACCTGTCCGGGTCAATTTCCCGGAACCAGTTTTCGTAATCCTCCGGCTCCAAGCGGTATGCCACGATGCGAAGCCGCTTTCCGGTGGTGTACATTTCGACCTGTGCCTGCATCCAGTACGCGCGGGAGACCTTGAACGCGGCGCTTTTGTGGGTCTTGATCTCGGAGATTTCCTCCGCGTCCTCGCCGTCGAGGTTCACCCGGAGCCGGAGACCGTACTTCCGAATCTGCCTGTCCATCCGCTTAATGCCGATGAATTGCAGGATGCGGTGTTCGTATGCCGTGCCCGTCTCCATTTCCAGATTTGTGAAGTGGTCGCGGTTCATGCCGAGCTTTTGCAGCCAGAACCGGCGAAAGGTCTTCGTGCCCCAGCTCCCCATGATCGTTGCCGTGTCTGACGCGCCAAACCACCCGCTGCGATCATAGTCGTGAATCATAGCTTTTTGAGCATCTGTTCGAAGGTGTTGACCTGATCGAACATTTTGAGAACGGAATCAAACTGCTTCTTATTCAGCCCAAGTCCCTTACAAATGCCCTCCACGGTGTACCCGTCCTGCATCTTCTGGGTCAAAAGCTGCTCCACGCGCTGCTTGATGGCGAAGATGTTGTGGGTGCTCAGGTCATCCACGCCGCTGTCCGTGTCCTTCTCCGCCGTCCAGAGCTTAAACCCAAGACCGGTGTAAATCGCCACACCCTTGACAAAGGCGCGGGCATGGGCGTTGGAAATGCGGAGCTGGTTCAGCGTGTCCGCATAGACCACCAGCGCACCGTTGAGCAGCGGATAGTCCATCGTGTACGTCTTATCGTCGATGTGAATATCGACGGACACGAAATAGCACCCAGTGCTCCGCTTGTTTTTGTCCGCCGTCGCATAGTGGCAGAACACATAGCTCCCGGCCGCATTGGTGCGCGGCGTGAAGTAGACGCTCTCCGCACCGTTCTCATGCAGCAGCATCTTGCAGTTGCCCCAAGAGAGATAGGGCACTTCGATCTGTTTGCCGTTTTCGTCCTTTGCCTTCCGCTTGTCGCAGTACGGCATCACGTCGAGCTGCACCAGCTCGTTAAATGATTTCAGCATATTGTCCTCCTTATTCGATCACGCGCTTCTCATAGCCAAGCTGCTCCAAAATGTACCGCGTCCCCAGCTGCTGCACCAAAAGGGACATGATCGGGTTGCTCGAGTCGAAGTTGTCCGCGCCGGGGTCGCACATCATGCCCTCGTCGCCGCAGTATACGGTGTCCCCCTTGTAGACCTCGTCGCCGAAGATGTCATAGCAGTGCGGCGACACGTTTTGCGGGTCTTTGGAATAATCAATTTCCGGTAACACGTTTGTCCTCCAATCTGTATTTCGCGTATTTGATCGGCTTTCCGTGCTTATTGACCGTGTCGATCATTTCAGTTTCGATTGGGATGCCGCGGCAACGCAGATCATGAATTCTGGCTGATAGTCTTGTGCAGTCGCACTCATAGATAGATTCAAACAATGTGATCGAACCGAACTCCTTCAGGTGCCGCAAGATTTTTGCACACTGAGAAAGTGTCGTGCTCACTTGACATCCCTCCATCCAGCTGTTAAAATGTGACCAAAGACATATTCCCGATGGCTGATCGGTTTGTCTTCCTCTGGCTGCTCGCGTCTGACCACGCGGGCAGCCTTTTTCTTTGCCCCTGAACGGCGGATGTTGTCCCAGCTGCACAGCCATTCCCGCTGCCAGCTGGACTTACAAATGCGCTCCTGGCAGATCTCTTCGCGTGAGCATCCCTCGCATAGCTTCACAAACATTTGTCATCCTCCGCGTCCCAGTAGTTCCGCTGCCTCTCTGCGGCGACCTCCAGCGCTTTCCACGCCGCCTTGAGCCGGGAGACGAGATAACAGATCCAGCCCATCATGCCGCCCCGTACCATACGAGCATAGCAGAGATCGTCGCCATCACTGCCGCGTCCAGCGGCAATCCCCAAACGCGCAAGTAGAATAATGCGGTCATCAAAAACAGTCCTCCGAACCACAGCGCCGCCCGCTTGAGCATCCGCCGTAAAGCGGCGTACCATTCTCTCTTTGAGATCATCTTCCTTCCTCCTTTACCACGGGTAGCTGATCGCCGCCCGCATTTCCTCGACCGGAATACTCAGTTTCCGCATCAGGCGCAGCGTTTGCGGAAAATAGCTCGTCGGACTTTTGAGCAGGTCATAGAGCGTCGATCTCGCCATCCCCGCATACTCCGCCGCCTTTTCGATGCTGATCTCCTGTGCAGCCATCTCACCCCGGATCATCACCGTCAAGCGGTAATCCGTGTCCCGCTTGACTGCCAGCTTCGGCATTTCTCATTCCTCCTTCATCAGTTCATCAACGGTCACGCCGTAGAGCTTGGCGAGCTTTTTATGAAACACCCAATATGGCTTCGACTTTCCTGTGTCCCACATGCTGACTGTGCTCTGGTCTACGCCAAGTTTTTTTGCAACCTCGGCTTGTGTAAGACCAGCCGCAAGCCGCAGTTCCTTGAATTTCAAGCATTTTCACCCTCTTCTTATTTCCTCATAATTATGAGGTTTCATATTGACAGCCTCAAAGAGCAGTGATACAATGAATTTGTCAGGAATCATTAAAAATCGCCGCTCTTTGAGGGGCTGCCTTGTTGTACCCTCTGATTGGTACATCCATATGATACCTCATAAATTCTAATAATGCAATATAAAAATTAGAGTTTTCTAGTTTTTGTAGAATTGCACAATTCCTGTGGTGATGGTATGGACATTATGCTAAAACGGATGCTTTCTCTCATCCCTAAAAAAGAGAATGGAAAATATGTTCACGGAGCGAAAAAGGAATTTTGTGAAGCCATTGGTGCACCGACGAACATTGTTTCTGAGTGGGAAGGTGGGAAGACAAAGTCATATCGGAATTACCTGTATGTCGTTTCAGCTAAATACAACGTTTCCGTTGAATGGCTTAAAGGCGAAACGGACGAAAAGGGTATAAAAAAAGGCCCCATCCCGGAGGATGAGGCCGATAATATGATGAACCCAGACTATTTGAAGTTGAATGCAGCGAATCGCGCTGCTATTGATGCTGCGATTGCTGCCTTTCTAGCATCTCAGAAATCAGAAGATTGATTTTCTCTTTGTTCTCTGCGCTCAACTGCGCATAGGCATTATTCGACTTCTCGTATTGTTCTTTAATCTTTTCCATGCGCGTTTTCCTTTCTGTTATCTGAGGCAGTATTTGTATTTTAGAACTTTCGTTCTATTTAGTCAACTTGCATTTTGCACAAGATTGGTGTCCCAAATTCTATGCGCATAATCTTGAAATGTCCGTACTATCGGACATGGATTATGATAGATAAAGAGAAATTAGAGGGAAATTAGAGGGAGTATGATATGAGTAGGTCGGTGTATTACGTGACCTGTCCGATGTGCGGAGAGGTATTCAACGAGCGGTTGCGAAAATGTCCAAACTGCCGCGCGAAGAACCGGAAAGACGTGTGCCGCACTTGCGGAAAAGAAATCAGCAAGCAGGCTAGGAAATGCCCTTCCTGCGGTGCGCGTCACATACAAAAGATTTCAGATGGTGGCATCATTGCTATCCTTGTAACGCTGCTTCTTGTGACGATCATTCAAGAGCGTATCATGGATATGCCAAATAGCGAGGCCGCAGTAGAAGACGCATCGAGTTTCGGAAGTTCCGCGGTTTCGGATGCACCGCCTGAGGCACAAGCGGAAACGGACGATAAAAATGAAGTGGTTTCAAGAGAAAACTATATCGCGAAATGTGATGCCGTTTTGTATAACGACGTAGCGCGGAACCCGGATAGCTATGACGGTGAAAAGGTAATGTTTTCAGGCACCGTTATTCAGGTTTCAGAGGATGCGCTTGACTTATTCAGCACCAATTCAGTTGACTTCCGCGTTGAAACCTCTGATGGCATCTGGTATGTATCTTACAATCGGCCAGAAGGGGAGAGCCGCATCCTTGAGGGCGACTATATCACCTGCTATGGGGAGTGTGACGGCGTTACAACATATATCTCTGTGCTTGGCGGAAATGTCACCGTCCCGAAGCTCATTATGAAGTACCACGATTAACGTCTCAGGTGGGAATAACGCCTTGACAGGTCAAGGCGTCAACCATAGGACTATGGTTGAGATCACCCCGCCGTCGAATCTCCCCGGCGGCGGGGCTTCGGCTTACCGCAAGCGAGTGGGAGCTTGCTTGCACATTCAGCGTACTCTTCAGGAGGCGATTTGTCGAGAAAGTATTCTTTGTTTTAAGAGGAAGAATCATGTACTTTTTGGAAAGGAATCTGGTTTATGTCACAAGAATTATACGAAAAATGTCGAGAAATCAAAGAAACATCGAATCCAAGAATTACAAATCAAGACCTTGCCGACGCAACCGGAAAATCAGAGCGAACCGTTGCGCAATTCCTCCGTGGAGAGATTCCGAACGCCTCCTGTGAAACTGTCGCCTTGATCTGCAAAGAGTTTGGCGTATCGGTGGATGAGCATTACGGAATCACAATGCCGGAGCCAAGCCCGGACGAACAACTCACAAGGGAAAACCGAATGCTGGAATCCGAGAACCATGCATTGAAAGTTCAGAATGTCGAACTCATCGGCGAAGTTGAAAACTTGAAGTTGGAAGTCTCCCACCAAAAAGAAAAGGCAGACTTTCTCCGTGCGCAGCTCAAAACGCGCCGCCCTGTGATCTATACTCTGATGTGCTCCTGTGCCGTCATGGCCTTTACCTTGCTGATCTACCTCGTTCTGGACTTCCGCGTCTCAGACGTCGGGTTTATCATAAATGGGTCCCTGCAGCCTGCGGCATGGATCGTGCTCTGCATGATCGTTGCCGCAGTTGCCATCATCGCATGGTCGATCATCCACAACACGAAACAGCAGAAGAAGGGAAAAGAATGAAAAAAATAAACGTACCGGATGCGGAGAAGCTGCCCTCTGGTTCTTGGCGCTGCCGCGTTATGATCGACGGAAAACGCTGCTCGTTCACAGCCACAACAAAATCCGAAGCAGAAAAGCTTGCAAAAGATTGCAAGCTCGGATATACCATGCCAAAGAAAGAAAGCGAGAAGAACACCGTCTCCGCCGCGATTGACAATTACCTTTCCGCAAACGAAAAATCGATATCGCCATCTACGAGGCGCGGATATTTAACGATCAAGCAAAACCGGTTCCCCGAACTAATGAATCTGCACATCGACGAGCTAACAGACGCAATCTGTCAGAAAGCAGTCAATTCAGAATCTGTAAGTCCAAAAACAATTAAGAATTCATGGGCGCTTGTATCCTCCGCAATCAAATATGCAACAGGGAAAACATATGTCGTGTATCTTCCAAAGCCTGTTCAAAACGAACACCCGTTCTTGCAGCCAGAGCAGATCCACATATTCATTAACGCTATTGAGGGACAGCCTTGTGAAATTCCCGCGCTGCTCGGTCTGCACTCGCTCCGTCGTTCTGAAATTATGGGTCTGAAGTGGGAAAATGTCGACCTGAAAAATGGACTAATCCACATTCGCGGTTCCAGTGTATACGATTCAGAAAACAAGCTTGTCAATAAGCCAGACAACAAGAACGCTTCTTCCCGCCGAACGGTTCCAATCATGATCCCACGCCTAAAATCTCTATTGACCGCTGCGACAAGGACAGGGGAATTTGTGGTCACTTGCAACCCAAACACAATCTGGTCACAAGTAAACCGCATCTGCGCAGAGAACAGCTTACCGCTTATCGGAACGCACGGTCTCCGCCATTCATTCTGCTCCCTTGCTTACCATCTCGGCGTATCTGAGAAGGTTGCTATGCAAATTGGCGGATGGGCAGATTACCAGACCATGAGAAAGATCTATACCCATGTTGCAGAATCCGACGTATCAAAGTCCGTCTCTGCCATCACTTCGTTTTTTGACAAGGACATATAAGTCCGTGGCAAATATCGTGGCCAATTTCGTGGCCAAATTCGCGTCCAGATTTGCGATATTCCAGTATGAAAACGAGGACAAACGTATGGAATTACAGACTGTAAAAATGGCGAAACCCGTTGAGAATAAAAGAAAAACCAGCAATCTCAACTGATTGCTGGTTTCTCGTAATTGGTGCGCGAGGCGGGACTTGAACCCGTTTATATTTGCCTAAAACACTAGTATTTTCAACGCTTTTTATTTTTCGTGTCCAATTTCGTGGCAAAATCTTAATTCTTTCTCGCTACAACCCCATGATAATACCCGGCCATCTTCGCCTCCGGGCCTCCGGCGTCCTTATCCATGAGGAACGCTTTTGCAAGGTCGGCGTAGAACTCCGGCCTATCAAGGCCGTATTTCGACGCCACGGAATAATAGTCCGAATACATCATGTTCATTGCCGCCCACCAGACGCAGGACTTCGCATGAACACCTGTGATGTTGGCCACAGCATCTGTCTGCTCCATCGTCCAGTGTGCGCCGGTCGTACCGTCCTCGTTCTCCATGTGCGATACCCACTTTTCAGCATCCTCGCGGGTGAATTCCATCATTTTCGTGGACTCACGAAAATGGTCATCGTCCAGTTTGTGCAGCGCACAGATGGCGTCCGCGTACACCATGACTTCTTCCGCGCGCCCAAGCGTCACCGGGCGCTCCATGATCTCATGCAGCTGCCGTTTCAGTTCTTCGATATAATGCTCTTTTCCCATGTCAAGCCTCCTGAATGTATTTGTAAAGCCGGTCGACGTCGTTCACATCGAACCGCAGCTCCCCAATGACCGGAATGGTCAGTGGGATCTTCTTTCCGTCCACCTGCGTTCTCGCGGCGTTGTAGAGCCGGTCAAGGTCAATGTTGCCCTCTGCGTCCATAATGCCCATCATCTGCACTGCCGGGTGGTCCTTCAGCGCGAGGATGCGGCTCTTGCCGCCGTCCATGATGAGCGCCAGCGCAATCCCGGCTCCAATGCCCTTGCCGGTCGGCAGGTGCGGGATGATCTCACTGTCGGCATACTGCGCCACGCCGCGCATGGCCTGATCTATCGTCACCATAAGGTTACCTCCATTTTAAGGCGGGGCGGCTATTGCCGCCCCTTGCGTTTACTTGTTGCAGCAGCCGCACTTCGGGAGTGGATTGTAGAGCGTCTGCGCCGTGGTTGCGGTGCCGGTGGTGACGTCGGCGACCTGCTTGGGATAAAAGGTCGCGTTCGCGTAGGTGACAATCGAGTTGTCGCCGCAGCAGCGCCGCTCGGCCTCCATCTCGATTTCGCGGTGCAGCTCGGACTTGACCGATGCAATGTCCTGACGGGCAAGGACGAAGCTGTCCTCGGTGCGCTGGTTGTGGACTGCCTGATCGCAGATCGACTTACGGATGTCCTTGAGCTGTCCGTCGATATAGGCGTACATCTCCAACGACTTCTGATCGTTGTAGGTGTTGGCCTTGAGCATCGCGATCTCGCTGTCCTTCTGCGCGAGCTGCTGCTCACGATCAAGCTCATAGCGCGTGACCGGCATATTCTCGCTGCACCCCGCAGCCGGATTTACACCCCAGCCGTTCCAGCCTCCGCCGAGCAGGTTGCCCAGCAGTCCGAGGCCGACGCCCGCCGTGCCGATGATACCAGTGGTCAGGGCCGCATTGGCCTTGCCGTTGCTTGCGTATTCCATAAAATTCCCTCCGAAAAATGTAGTGAACCGGCCAGTTCCTACGTTCAGTATGAGGGATTTCAAATTTCTAAGGGACGCACGAAGGTAGCATGAGTGACGCATTTCGGTAGCATTTCTGACGCAAATAGAAAAAGCCCATGCAGCGGTGAACTGCATGGGCTAAAAATAGATAGAAAAACAGGGCCGGTGCAGGCACCAGCCCCTATAAAGGGCGTTTTCATCCTTTTGTGCTAGTTATTATATGAAAATAATCCAGCTCAGTCAAGCTATTTCATAAAAAATTTTCGATCAGCTTATTGACAATATTAGTTTTTCACTGTATTATGGTTTCAGAAAGTAATATATTTATTCTTTCTACATATACTGTGTTAATAACGTCCTGCCTTTCCCGAAGCCTTGCGTTTATACGTGGGGTATTGATGTAGAGAAGGTGGGACGTTTCTTTTATCTGGGTATAAACTTCCAATGTTTATATGGCAACTCCCATTTTGGATTTTCATAACCTCGATCCCCCGTGGACACACCAATGTTAAAGCCCGGAAGCAGTTCGCAAATTCTCGCGTTGATGTGCTTGTATAGTTTTTCTTTGGCGATCGTGCGTTTTCCTCTTGTCCGGCTATTCTCCGGCTTTTCCAAATGCAATCCGTTAAGGCGAAAATACATAGCACCCAACACAATATCTGTGCATTGCAGCAAAATATGTTTATGCGAACAGACGTCTACCACATCCCCATCCCGGATATGTATTCTCCCACGCACATCTTCAAAATCGTGGATGTTCGGAAGATTTCGAACAAATGCTTTGAACTCGTCACATTTTTCTTTTGTATCTGGTAGCTGGTCTAAATAAACACGAATATACACATCCCCGAGTTCTTCTGGAATATTCTTCAGGCCAAACGCATTTTTCAAAAACTGATAATATAATTTGAAGTATTTGTCGTCGTTGCTATGTCGATCATGATAGTTCGATGGCTTGTCCTCATTGTTTCGGAACATGATCCTGACTTTGACTTTTCCATCACGGATGAAATCAAAAAACAAATCGACCATAGCAATATATTTTTCGAGATACTGCGCCGTCACCTTTGTCCACTTGATCTCTCCGTGCAGATTCAATTCATCCTTCTTCGCGTTTAATGCGCTTTCAACGTTTTTCAAATCAGCACTGTTTATGATGCAGCCTCCAAAGAAATCACTATACTTCGGCCCTTCGCTGCTGGACTCGTCGCAATATAAAATATACTCCATCTTTATCTCCAACCAAAATAGTCACTGGAAATTATAATACATAGTTTACAACAAAGCGTCGAAATATGCAATATGTAGCGAAATATAAACCACCCCCGACAGGATCACTCCTGCCGGGGGGTTTTGTACCGTCACAATCTCTTGTATTACTCACTTATCATTTGCAGCTTCGCTGCCGTGTGCCGCGCTCGTGCGTAGATTTGCGGCAGTCTGCGGGTGATCGTACTGCGCGCCATGTCCAGCTCCACCGCGACGTCGATCTGCGGTGTCTTGTCCATGACATAGCGCCGGACGATCTCCGCGTCCTGCTCACTGTAACCTGCCTGCTCAATAATTTGCTCCCACTCGCCTTGCAGCAGGCCGGTCAAGTCTTCCGGAATCCGCACCCTCGCGCTGATCGTCACCACCTCCAATCCGGGTGGCGCGGCACACGGGGCGCTACTGCTTATGATTCAGAATGGGAATGTTCCCTTTATTACTAACTTCGAGATCCAGCGCCTTTGCAATATCTCTGATCTTGATGTAATTCGTGCCGTCCTTCAAAATGCGTTCGACCTCGATCTCCTTGCCGTCTATGATCATCTTCGATTTCGTGATCACCTCATCCACCTCCTCCAAGAGCTTCTTAAAGTCCGCCCATTTCTTTTCGTCAATCAGCGGCAGCGGACACAGCTTCATCGAAATGTCGTAGTGCCGGATCGCGGCCTGCACGCCCGGAAGCTGCTTCAGCAGCATTTGATAAAGCCGCGCAGCGTTGCGCATCGTCGCCTCCGGGATGTAATACTTGCCAGAAGCGTCCGTGTGGCTCACCATCTCGATAGATACCGTGTTGTAGTTGCTATACACCTTGCCGAATTTGCCGCTCCTGCCGTCGCCCACGGCCCAGGCCACCACGTCCAGTGGCACACACTGATAAACGGTATTGCCCTCGTCTACCACGAAATGTGCCGAAGCAGCGCGTCCCTCGGAGCCGTTTGCAAAATACCTGGCATTGCCGAGCGCCGTCGCGTGCAGACCGGTATTGGCCGTGTAGTGGAACACGATGGCCCGGATGGCTGAGAGCGGACGTCTGCCGCCCACTCTCGTTGCCCGGATGGTATCGTTAATTTTCAGTGCCATTGTCGTCACCCTTCGCGTCCATCGCGTCCTGCGCCTTCTGGCTCTGCGTCCCGAAATAGAACGTGATGACCATCAGGAAGATCGTCAAGAAGTCTTTCCCTGTGATATCACCCCGCAGCGCCAGCACCGTGAACACCACCGTCAGCAGCAGCGTCACCAGCGACTTCACGCTCAGCAGATTCGAAAGCCGTTTCATAATTTTGTCCATGTTATGTACTCCCTTCATTATGCTTTTTCCGTCCCTTTGTTCCAAACTTTCATGGCGCCGGATTTTGTGTATTTTGCCTCATGGTTTTTCGCGGCAATGTAGCCACAATGTGCGCATTGGTACACCAAGAGATTTTTATCGTCTCCGACTTGTTTCAGCACTGGGAAATACCCACATAACGGGCAGGCGTTCAGTTCTCTCATATCGTTTTGTTCCTTTCAGTCCTTCAACACAATTTCCATGATCTGAGCCACGGAGTCCGGGCCGTATTTCTCGGCCCATTCGTCCATGAATTTCTGCGCGTACTTCGCGCGGTTTTCATTTTTCGTTTTCCACTGGTAGACGCCGAGCGCCGTCGCCAGCAAGCCGATCCACGCAATCGTGACCTCCACCACCGGAAGGCCGCAGGCGCACAGCACGATCAGCACGACCGCAACCGTGATAATGAGCGCCAGCGCCGTCTTTGTGTAATTAACTTTCATGCCGCCCGGCCTCGCACTGCTCTTCGAGCTTATGGAGCGCCTTTTTGACATCCCCATTGCCGCCGCGATTGACGTACTTCTTCCCGGCAATCAGCCTCTCCGACATGGGCATCTCGTCCGACATGATCGTGAGGCGCAGGATGCTTAAATACTGCTCATCCTGCAATCTCGTGATCTTGTCGATCTTCTCGTCGATGGCCTTCAGGTGGGCACTCTGCGCGTCGCCCTTGCCTTTCTTCTTCTGGATCGCGCTGACGATTGCCTGAACGACGGTCGTCAGCGCAGACGAGCCGAGGATCGCTACAATGATCGTGGTTGCATCCATTTCTCTTTCTCCTTTATACTTCGGTAAAATACAGCCCCACCAGCTCATGAGGCAGGAACTGAAGCGTCACCTTGCCGCCCGGCTGCTCGCCCGTCCGTTCGCAGCGGTAGAGCTTGCCGTCCTCCGGATCGGTGTAATACAGGCCGTAGGTGTACTCCATGCCTTTTGCGGCGGGGATGGGGTCGTCCTGTGTGCCCGCGTGGGTCTCGTCGATGACGGTAAACAGCGCCGGGACTTTGTCCGGCTCCCAGCCCTCCTGTGTCGTGTGGGCCTGTGTCACGCGATAGAGCCTGTCTGCATAGACCAGCCGGTCGTTGACCTCCACGGACATTCCTGCCGTCCAGCGGTCATACAGCTCCTTTGCCTTCACGGCGTCCGCATCCGTCAGGCTGGCCGAAGCCTTGACGATATAGGGGCGCAATGCTCTGGCCCTTTCTGTGTAGGTCATCATTTCGCCTCCCCAAGTAAAATTTTCGCCGCTGTTTCTGCATCTGTGAGTGGCAATGCCGCACCCATTTCCTCATAGCTGCCTTCCGGCTCGGCGCCTTTCAGCAACTTGCCCGCTAGTCGGAACACCGTGTCAGAAAGTGCTTGATACGCCTTCCCATCCTCGTCGGTCATCGTCACGGCCATCTTCGCACAAAAGCCCTCGGCCTGATCTTCCTTGCACGGTACATAGCATCCGTTGCTGTGCAGCCGGATCAATACGATGCTGTCCGCATACCCGGCAAATGCGCCGTCCTTCTTTACTGCATACATGGTGCCCCTCCAAATTTCTCTTGATAGATTTTCTCCAATCGCTCTGTGCTTGCCGTCCGCAGCCGATTCTTCCAGTATCCGTTCTCCTGTCCCGGCCACAATTCGTCTACAAAGTCCTCGCCGCATCCGTGCTTTTCATACCAGTGGTAGAGCTTTTCCAGTATCTCTTGCCGGTATTTGCCCTCATCGGTCAGTGGTCGAAAATGATTCCAGCCGTTTTCGCTCATCACGCAGCAGATTGGCTTTTCTCCGATATAGAGGAACCCACCTCGTTCCTGTAAGACTGTTCCGTATGGGATATTGACCTCACCAGAGATGGATTTGCCCTTAAATCGCTTATAGGTGGTATAGTCCATATTTCCTCCTATACACAAAAGCCGGGCGCGAAGCCGAGGGAATAGTGCGCGCCGGTGGCGTAGACTGTCCCGTCGGTGTTCACAACCACGAAACGGTTGGAGTAGCTCGCACCCGGAGAACGGAGCCACCAAAAAGCGGCGGTCGTCGTTCCGTTGTGCTTGTACTTGATTTTGCTATTCCCGGCGGAATAATAGGCGTACTGCGCTTGTTTATTCTTCTCGTTGCCGTTTGCGTAGGAAATGCTCCCGAAAACCTCAAACTCCGAGAGGAGGAAAAAGTAATCCGTCGTCGCCGTGACGTAGCTCGCCGTCGAGCCGCCGCCGTTTGCCGTATTGTCCGTGTACTTTGTAACGGACTTGAGGATGGCACGGAGCGCCGCCGGAATGACTGCGATAATCGTCCCGGAATAGCTCGAGAGGCTCGTCCCGCAAATGTTTGTACGCATTTGCGAGCTTTTCCATCCGCCGGAGTTGGTGTTGCTCGCGTTCATAACGAAATAGCCCGCACCCGGGGACGACCATCCGTTATCCGGGGCATATTGATTATCGCAGAAACACACGTCCGTACCGCCGGAGAGCGCGGTCTTTGCAAACTGAAAATGGATGCGGTTTGCGCCCTCAAGGCTGGCATTGTGATTGAATCCGATGATGAACGCATACGTCGTGAAGTTAGACAGTGTCAGCGCGCCAACCGTGCCGTTTAGCGTGATTTCCTTGCAGTCGCCAATGCTCCAATAGTTCGCGCCCTGTCCAGCGTCGGAAACCGATTTGATTTTCGACCAATCGTTGTCATTCAGCACAGCCGAAGCAAAAGAGAGCGACAGCGCGTAGCTATCAGTAAATGTGACGCTTTTCGTATCGGACGTTTGTCCGCTCAGCGTGGCCTTGACGCTCCATGTACCGGCCTCCGGCACGGTCAGCGTACACGTTCCGTTGACGGCTGTGCCGCTCACGACCTTGCTTCCTTTCGTCGCGGTAACAGTTGCGCCCGAGGTCACAGACACGATGATTTGTAGCTCTGTACCGGTCTGAATGGCCTGAATGGCTGTCACAAATCCATCCGGGTAGACCAGTGGGTCAGATGTGCCGCCCTTCTCCCGGATAGCTGATGCAACCTTTGTCAGGTCGGTTGTGTTTGTCAAAAGCTCCGCCATCAGAAGCTACCTCCATTCGCATTTGCGATCTTTACAGCCGCCCATGCACCGGACACAACACGCAGGAATTTTCCATTGTCCGAAGCAGTGACCGCGGGCAGCTCCTTCGCGCTCCATGCGACCTTGTTGTTCTGGACGTCAGACACCGCCTGATCGATATCTGCGCCGGTGTGCGCACTGTTGTACTGGTCTGCCATAAAATCACTCCTTCATGCAAAGAAATTCCTTGCCGTCTGCCGTCAGCATGGTCTTTGTCGTGCCGGACGGCACAAAACCATAGTTATCATTCCAGCTTCCGTCCGCGCCCTGTGCGTATAGGGAGATTCGATATTCTCCGTCACCATGCAGGAGAAAATCGTCGTAGACCTCGAAGGTTCGCTCCGTCCCCGCAGGGGTCTGGGAAAAGGACGCAATGAGCGCCCCTTTCCCGCGCCCCCAGTCCTCGCCGGTTTTCGTCGCGCGGCACTCAAAGGCCGTGTAGGCTATGTCCGACGAGAACTTGACGGTGATGGAATCGAAACCGGAGACTGCCGAAATCTTATTCCCCGTGATGGTGAACGTCAGTCCCGGCGCGGCCATTATGCCACGCTCCAAGTCCCGGCGGCGTTCTTGACAAAGACCTTGATGATCTTCGTGCCGTCGCCGGAGGATGCCGTCGCAAGGTCCGCGCCCTTGATGGTGACATCAATCGCTGTGGCCTTCTTGTAGCCACCCTTGCTGCCGGAGGTGTTTGTGGAGCCGCCAGTGGTCGGGATCTGCGTACCGGCGTCGTGGAGGCTGCTGGTGCTCGGCACGACACGCACAGTGTACTCCTCGAAGTCCACATCGGATGTGAAGGAGAATGCGCAGGTGTCGAAGCCGGAGACTTTGGAGATCCTGGTCTTGTCTGGGCCAGTGATCGTGACCACCGGAACTGCTGTGTTGACCGTGATAGAAGCTGTGACTGCAGCCGTTTCGTTGCCGACGTCATCCCGCACCTTGATATGTACGGTTTTCAGGCCATCGCCTTCCGTCAGAACGATAGACTTGCTGGCCGCGAAGGTCTCCCACGATGCGTCCTCTTCCGTTGCCGCTGCCTTGATGCCCCAGAGCTTCATTTGGTAGCCGGTCTTGGTTTCATCCGTCAGCGTGATCGTTGCGGTGACGGTGTTGCTGGTTGCATACGTCGCGCCGTTGTTGAGCTTCAGTGTCAACCCAGACGGTGCAAGCGTATCAAGAATTAGATTGAAAAAACTTGCCATAGGTTATGCCCCTTTCTTTTCACTCAGTTCGATGTATAAATATCCGCCCGGGCGGGTATAGATGGGTTCTTCGCCGATGCAGGCATTCTTGATGCCCATCTCACCGACAAACAACTCCTTGATCTGTTCTTCTCCGACTGTGATCATTCCGTCACCCCCGAATCAGATACAGTGTCTTTACGTCCTTGACGTCCAGCGCGTCATATTCCGCCCGGTCGAGGACTACAATGGTGTTGATCTGCGCGGATGAGACGTTGCCGCCGCCACTGCCGCCGGGTGTCACCCGAAAGGGCGGCAGGCTGAATTGGATGCTCGGCTTCCCGCCGATGTCAAACCGGATTGCCATCACAACACCACCTTACTGATGGAATCGCTCACGCGGATGCCCTCGATGCTGGTGCCGATGACCACCGGCTCCGCGCCGGCGAATTTGATGCGAATCTGGACGGCCTGAGAAGCGCTTTTGAACTGAAAGGTTTCCTCCTGCGTCAGCGGGAACAGGAAGTTTCCGTCTGTGTCCGTCGCGACCTCTCCGGGATACACCTTGCGCAGCTTCCCAACGATGAACTCGATCATCTCGATTTTGGATAAGTCGAGCGGCGCGCCGTCCTGCGTCCCAGTAAATACAATGGCGTACTGGTCGCCTTGCATGATTTTCAGGCTCATTATTTCTCCCTTCTCCTGTCATCCAAGACCGAGAGCGAATGTGTAATAGCCTCGCCCAAAATTTGCGCCTTTGACAGCATTTACAACGATAGATCCTTCTGTAAAAGCAACCGTAATGCTATTTTCAACTAGATACAGTGCATACCCAGTGTTTGAATTGCGCCCACCGTATACCTCATACGCTGTCGGAACAGTAACGGTTTGGCCAACTGAAACTGGTGCTTCAAGGACAAGTACAGCACAGGCCATAGCAACCGGAGTTTCGGGGCTTGCATAGCCCCCCTGTGAATCCGAAAAGTAAAAAGAAATCCCGTTAATTTTTTTCGCGGATGATGGAACAGGTACGGTAAGGCTGGCTTGTGAAAAAGAACTTGGGGACGACTCTACGATTTGCTTAGCGGAAGTGGCAGAATCACCTTCATATGTGCCGCTGACGCCAAAAATACTTACTCCGCTCTTGATATTTGAGGCAATCAGCGCGCTCGGTTTCTGCACTGTCAGGGCGGAAAAGCCGTCATATCCACTGTCCGGATTGGCCGTGTACGGAAGAGAAGGCGGAAGAATGGATTTGCTCTGAAGGTTGGCGCTTCCGCCGCCGCCCATGACTTCTACACTCATTTTCTCACCGCCTTTACAATGACTGGAATATTGACCGTCGGAACAGTCCCGAGCGCCGTCAATATATTGCTGGTTGCGCTCCCGCAGATCTTTGCCTTGGAAAACGCGTCGTACTGTGCGACCGTCGCATTCGGCGCTACGCTGACAACAATGTCGTAGCTGGCGTTCGGATAGGTCGATTCAAGGGAATAGGTCTTATTGCTCCATCCGGAAGATAAGAGCGTCACCGCCGTATAAGTGGCCTTGACGTAGTCAGGGATGCCGCCTGCGGCCTTTACTTTTCCGGACGGGTCGTATTCGGCTTCCTGCATATCGCCGGTTCCTGCGCCGCTTGCGCCGCGACAATAGCCTGCGTCAATCGTTTGCCCGTTCGAAAGGGTCAGAATCAGGTGATAGCTGGAATCGATACTCGCTCCCGTGACGGAAACGCCGTCATCGCCGTTGACCTGTCCAGCGTCGATTGTGGAACCGTCCGTTGTGGTCAGAATCAGATGGCCGGACGTGTTCACCGTCGCGCCGTTGATCTTCGCCGCCTCGATACCCGCGTTCTTTGCAAAGGTTTTGAGCATCGCACCGGTCACGAGACGAGTTGTGCCGCTCTGCGAAACCAAAAGCAGGTCGGTATCGCCAAACTCAGAGGCCGTCGAAAAGTCCGATATTTTCTTGTATGTATCAGCCATTTTTGCCCTCCGCTGCTTTCTCCACAGCTTTTTCCATCCTGTCTAGCTCATTGTTGATCGCTACAATCGCGTAGCAATCCTCTCTGCCAGAGACACGCACCCGATTCAGAGCATTGCGAATCAGGGCGATAGATTCTTTCATACTTTCCATAAGCACCTCACAAGTTCGTTTGAGCGCCATTTTTAACCACCTTTACCGTTCCATTCGTAAAGTTGATTAAAAGGCCAGTCCCCATGCCGCCGTCGCCAATCCACATTTCATGTCCGTTGCCTCGATAGAGCTTTTCCACATAAGCGGATGACGTATCGCCGAGAATCAGAGCAGGGTAGGAGCTGTTTATGCCGAGTACCGCTTTCAACCCACTTCCGGTATAGATTCTCATTCCATCGCTGGAAACCTGCGCGTAGTCATAACCTCCGGCGGTTGCTCTCAGGGTACAGCCGACGATATCCATGCCGTACAGATAGCCGGTTGTAATGTTCGAGGCGTTCAGGTTGGTAACCTGAATCTGACTCGCATCGATAGAGCCGATCTTGACATCCCCTGTGATGCTTACGCCGTTTTTTGAGAGCGTAATGGATGCACCGTTCGTACCAGCAGAATAGCTCAGTGACAGGGAGTTGAGGTTCAAATCGATTGCTGACTGAACCCGTGTGCTGTCTACCTTGCCCTGGACAGAAAGAGCAATCTGTTCCGTGGTCTTCTTGATTTCAGAAAAGGACTGTGCCGTCCGACGTTCCTCCCTCGTCCTCGTCTGATACGGATATTCATGGTTGATCTCCGTATCAATCGGCGCATCGATATCCGCGCTCATGGAAACACCCACTGTAAAGGCCGCAGAGGCCAGCACAGAGGCTTTTCCGTTCGGTTTGATGCTGTCCCCCAATTCTAACGCAGGGTTGAAGAACGCCGTCCCAGCGCTGTAAGGGAGGTATGTGACGCCGTTCAAACGATTCTTGACATAATCACATATCGTTTGAGTTGCGTAGATGCAATCCGCCTGAATCTCATACCCGGAAGAGCCTGAGGAATACTGCGTATCGGAATCCGGATAAAGCGTGACTTTCCTGATGGTGACTGCATCGCCGAGGACGTCGCAGGACATCACCGGGACATCATCTGTAGTGGACGGAGATCCAAGAGAAATCAGCCGGAGTTTATTGTTCTCCGTGATAATGAAGTTCCCACCGGACGCCGCCGCAATGCCGCAAAGCACTTCACGCATCGTGTAGACCCCGACTGGGCTATCGATGCTATACGGTGCAATTGAATTTCGACTGTCCACTGTGATTCCCAGCTGATTTGCAATGTGGGTCACAGCTGCGCTCATCGTCATGGAGCCAGCGGATGAAGGGAACTCCCTCTCCGCTGCGAGCATCCGGTCGTAGGCCGTAATAGTCATCCAGCCGGAAGCATCCGTAGAGCGCGTGTCGATGTAGAACGTCCCGAACGGGAGCCAGTCTGAATATTGGGAATAGCTCTCCGCAAGGACATAGCCGTCATCCGTCTGAATAATATTGGAGAACTCGTCCGTAATGATGATCGTTGGGTCGTAATTCGCCAGCCGGATATAGCACTTGATCTCCGCGGCTGTTGGGATCGTACCGTTTGGTTCGAAGACCATATCCAGCATCGCCGAAGTAGCCTGTCCGATGGTCAGCTTATCCATCATGGATTTGGTGATCCGCGCAGATTTGATCTCGCCGTATGTATAGGTTTTTCCGTTTATGACCGCCTTGAAGTCAACCTGATAGTCTCCCGCAAGGATGTCATTCCATTTTGCCGGAACTGTCTGCATTACATCACCTACTGTTCAATGAGATTGAATGTCGTACCAGTCCAATACGTTTCTCCGCCCATGACGATCTGCGTCGTGCTCTCCACGGACGAGCCGTAAAATTTCTTTGTCACGATCCCGTCGATGGGGTCAAGATATGTTACGGAAATAAAAGACGGCTTCAACGCAGCGTTCAGCTCCATGAGCTTTTGCGTTGTCAGCCGTTTTGTCGTGATTAAGAGCTTCGCTTTGATTGCAATTCGCGTCCGGTGCATAATGCCGTCGAGCGTTCGCCCGGTCTGGTCGCTATCTAGGTCGTTCCTAGACCATTTCAAAGCCCCTTCCGGGAGGATGTCGGTAAAGTCCTTCCCGTCAATTTTGAATACTGCTACCATGCGTCACCTCACTGTCAGCGGCGTCCCGGACGCTCTGGACGCATTGGAAAGGCTTCGCTGCGTGACCTTCGCGAACTGGACACTATCGACCATCATAACCTTGCCCTCACGAATCGCCGAGAGAATTTCCCGAAGCAATTCATTGCTGGCGCTCGTCTGCGTTTCCTCCCTGACGATCTGACGGATCAGGTTTTCCGGTGCCTCAATGTTGTTCCCACTCGTCTGGTCGCCCAGAACAGCCATAAATTCCCGGTTTGGCGGGATTACCGCGCCCTGTGCAAGAGCCGGGACGCGCAAACTCGAAGATTTCGCACTAACTCCTCCGCCGCCAAATCCAGAACCCGGTTTTGAGATTGCAGAAGTTTTCCCTCTCTTTGCGTAAAATCCGCCGCGCGTTGGGACGCTGTCTGTTGTGATGTCGCCCCAGTGAATGGCAAGGCCAAGCGTGATGCCGACGACGCCGCCAACGATTCCACCAACAACACCGCCGATCGCTGCGCCGATCAAAGCTCCGATGATGCCGAGCATTACCGTTTTCAAGATGGCTGCCGCTTTTGTCTTCGCAGAACCATCGATAGAATTGTCAAACTGAACAGCAGCGATTGAAATGCCAAGTCCAACCACGAGGCCAATCACGCCACCAACAAATCCACCGAAGATCGTACCGATAACGAATCCAAGAAGTGCAAGAACAGCTGTTGTAAACAAAATTTTGTCGTTGCTTGGATTGTCGAGCTTTCTAATCCAGTTGAGGGCCTTAATGCTGATTGCAGCTCCGACCACAAGTCCGATAACACCCCCGGCAAACCCGCCAAAGATCGATCCAATAACGGCTCCGAGGATTGCGGTCATTACAGTCAAGAATGTGTCCTGACTATTCCATCCCTCAAATTTGCCGTCTATAAAATCAAGGGAAACAAGGCCGATGCTTAATCCGAGCAAAAGGCCGAGCATCGCACCCTTCAGACCGCCGAACTTCGCACCGAGCACAGCACCCAGAATTGATGTCAGTGCAACAATGGCAAGCCGTTTATATTTCTCCGGATTGCTTGTCTTGTCCAGCAGCGTACACCCAATCAGGCCGATTGCAGCGCCAAGAAGCAGACCAATGACAGCTCCGTGCAGGCCTCCAAACATACCGCCAAGAACCGCGCCGAGAATACCAGAGAGTGCAATGATCCACGCATCTTTATTGTGCAGGATGTTTCCTCTGTCCCAATCGAATTTGAGGTTTTTGATTTTGATCTGCAAATCCGCAGCGAGGTTTTTCAGCCAGTTCGGGAGATTCTTCAGGAAAGATGTTTCATCGAAATCAAAGCTGGCATCCGTAGAGCTTCCACCGCCACCGCCGCCGGATGACGTTTCCTGAACGAGCTGATTGATCTCGTCAAATGCCGCAAGCTGCTTCTTTGCTTCGTTGGCCGCCGCGCCTACGCCGCCGAGTGCCTTTGTCTCCTTGTTGAGATTTTTCGCCGCTTCTTTGGACTGCGAAATGGTCTTTCCGAAAATCCATGAAACAAGCGTCGCCAGAGCCGTCACGACCTTTGTCACGATATTTACAAGGGCAGTAAAGGCCGGAATAATGATTTCGACGATTGGCTGCGCAAGGGTTAGAAGAGCACCTTTGAGCTGTGCGATAGATGCTGCCGCCTCGCTATTGCTCTGGATGACATTCCCGAGCCACGTTCTAAATGAGCGGAACGCAGAAGTCAGAACAGAAAAGAGAAATACCCGTCTAAATAGGTTCTTGATTCGATTCCCGATTTTCTCCACGCTTGCCCCAACTCGTTCAACAGAATCCTGCATTTTTGTGCTTTTCCCATTGGCCTTATCGATCTGCTCTGAAATCTCGCCATAATGCTCCTTTTCATCGGCAAGGCTCGCCGTGGCATTTTTGATTTTCTGATCATAGCTGTCTACACGGCTGTTTATTTTATTCCATTCAGACTGCAAGCCGCTCACAAGCGTTTTCTGGTCTGCGATTGTTTCTTTGCTATAAACACCCTTCGCAGCACTCTGCATCTCATAGAGCTTTTGTTTTGCGGCGTCGAGCTGTGCGCCCATCTCCTTTGCCTGTTCTGCCAGCGCATTTCTGCCGCTGCCCATCTCAGAAATACTCTTTTCGAGGGAATTGATCTTCTTTAAGGTGCTTTGGAGTTCCTTTTCGAGCTGCTTATTGTCAAGTGCCGTGCTGAATGTGATTGTTCCATCTGTCATGTGTTCACCTGCTCTCTGCTATTACCCTGCGCCCCACTGTTTCAGGAAATCTTTCTCCGCATCGGAATAAACCTTCCTAAAATCAACTAGTTCTTGGTTTTTGCGGTACCATTCCGCATCCTCTTTATCGAGCTTCTTTCCACGCGCCTTTTTATCGCGTATTCTGACGATTTGAGCGAAAGTACACTCAGAGCCGATTTCGTTATAGGCAGAAATAAACGTCCACCAATGCAGTCCTCCGGTGTTGTGTTCTGCGTCGTATGGAATCCCGCGAATATCCGTTCCAAGCACGCGGTTCACCGACGATGTGATGTAAGGAAAATCCTGCTCCCAGTCAACCAGTTTTGGCTTTTTCTGCTTGTCTACCGGCTCACCACATCGAATAAACCAGAAGCAGCGTTCAACAAGATCCTCGATTGCTGGATACTTCCCTTGAAGGTCTGGATAGAACATCTCGACAATGCAGACCTTTTTTTCATAATCGCTGAGTTCACGGTCATCCAAGACAGAGCAAATATCGAAAATCACACGGAAATCCGTTCTGATTTCGTATGAAGTGCCGTCAATCTCAACGGATGTCGGAAGGGTGTAATTCATCGGTTATATTTCTGATACTTGCCCATGTATTTTTGCAGACGCGGGTTTGTCGTAGCATACTCTTTCTCGGACGCATTGTCGACCGTTTCAATCACGCTCAAAATGAAGTTGCACCAGATCGGACAGCCACCCGCAAACGCATAAACATTGCAGTCTCCAAATACATCCTTACAGAAATTCTCACCGAAAATCTGATCAATCGTTTCGCGCATCTCCGCATCGCGTTTTCTTGCGATTTGGAAAAGCTCTGCGCCCTTCGCCGCGCTGGCTTCGTGCTCATACTCCGACTGTTTCTTATCCAGCGTGTCAAACGCATTAAATAGCTTTTCGACAAATGCACTGTCGGTCGGATTGAACGTGATCTCCCGGACGCCGTTTACGCAGTATGTCTTTAAGCCATTGTCAAAATTCAGGTTTTCCATAGTTTCCTCCAAATAAAATAGGGGGCATTGCGCCCCCTTTATTAAGTGTCTGCCGTGAATGTGACCACGCCAGCAGAAACGGTCGCCGTGCCGGTTGTGCGCGTACCGCCGTATGTAACGTCGATTGGCATGCCAATCGTGGAGCTGCCGCCAAGACCGGACGGCTTCACCATGCAGCTCGAATAACGCTCCGCAAATACCTTGCCGGACGTGCCAGCGTATGTATGCACGATGAGCATATCGAGGTTACACAGCTTCGCCGCGTTCTGCTCCTTGACCGCAAGGTTCCAGATTTTGAGCTGCGCCGCGTCACCCGCGTCCAATTCGCACGGATCAAAAGTCTGCGTCATGATCGGCGTTTTCATCGTCGAATAGGTGTTGCCAAGAATGTCATTCTTGGATTCGTCCTGCCAATCGTATTCAACGGAGCTGTCCTCGACGCGCTTGCCAATCGCAGACCATACCGGAGTGCTGGTTTCGCCGGTGTTCAGGTACGCAATCATCATTTTTCTCTCAATGGTCGCGCCGGAATCAGTCAGAAAAGTCATGTCTGCCATTCGTTTTTCACCTCATATTCTTTTATAAATTGCACGGAGATCTGCACCATATAGGTTGCAGTCCCTTCCTCGTCTGCCGCGTAGAGCATCCCGTTCTGCGCGGTGATTTTTTCCTCACACGGAACGTCGCCGAATACCGGTGCCTTCCGTATCACAGACTGTTCCTGCACCCACTCTTGGAGCGCGGACACCCAATCCGCGTTGATCTTTGCGGACGCTTCTTCTCCGGGTGCTTTTTCAAACACATAGTACAGTCCGAAGTTGTATTGATTCGTGACCGTCACGTTTCCCATAATGTCAGACGCCCTGCTGACCTCCACAAGACCATTTGGGAAGATACCGCCATTGGATGGTACCTTATCCGTATAGTCGATCTGAAAGTCCGTCAGGGCGTCATATTGCGGGAACGTGGCAAGCCAGTTTTTCATTTTATCCAGTGCCGTCAATGTATCTCTGCACCTCCTGAATCATCTGGCTTTTCTCTTTGGCGAGAAGCGCCCTATCCCAAAATGGGCCAGCGTCCGGGTTCTTCGTCTTGTCGTACTCCAAATCCCGATCCGTAACACGAAGAACTGTTCCTTTCTTGTACCGATACCCAACATCGGGGATGTAAGCTGGGCCTTTTCCAGTAACGGAATTGACCATCACTTTCCCGTAATACTGATACCGAGCATAAGGGGCATTGACTTCGATCTCGGTCGGAGATTTTACGAACTTTAGCTTCGTAGCGAGCGCGCCGGACTGAAACGGCATATAGCGTGTCATACGGCGACTGATCATGTTGGTCACATAGAGCTGCACCCGGCCATTGCTATCCAATCCGTGATTCTTCAAGATCTGTTGGATCGGCTGCATCTCGACCTTTACCCGTGTGCTCATCCGCCTGCCTCCACATGAACCATTTGGCCGTTCCAGTATTTTGGGTCAACGTACTTCACCACGACAAGGCCGGGAACCTTCGTCGGGATCAGAGACGCCCATTTCGTTGCTTCCTCGCCCACGCCGAGCAGAACCTTGTCTTCCGGAAACACGCACTGCTCCGAACATGGAATGACCAGCAGGAAAGAATTAGTTTCTTTGCTGCCGGTCTTGTCCACATTTTCAGTTTTCTTGAAGTCCAGAAACGCCCTGTCATACACAGTCCGCGTGACTGCGTCCCCACGCTTGTGATAGACCGTGACAGTCTGGTTGCACAGGCGGTAGTCAACCGGGTTACGCTTTGATACTCTCAGCATGACACACCTCGGTAAATGTCCAGATACCGCGACGCCGCCTTGTATAGCTGCCGATCCTGCCCCTTTTCGGACAGGTCAACGCCAAGAGCCGTAGGCGATCCATAGCTCACAGACACACTCCCAATACTGGCAGAGGAAACCGCGATGCCGTCTCCGGACAGCATTGTTTCGATTGCAGATAGCGCATCGACCATCGCGCAGATTGCCATATCCCGTGCCCCTTCTTCTGGCTCCGTCACGGTGTAGATCCGTTCATACCGGCAAAGCTGCTCGTCAGCGCGAGCAGCCAGCCGGGGGAACGATTCTTCGTCAACGACGTCGCCCATGTATTCAGACAGGTAAAATGCGTAGTTCGGCATGGGCGTCACCTCCGTTATCAGCCGCCAGTCTTAGGCTTCATGACGATGCCGTTCAGAGACGCCGCTTTCAGGGTGTTCTTCAGAACAGCACCGGCCACAAGCTCCACTTCACCGGTTTTCACCGCGCCCGGAGCGTTCATGTCCGGCATATACGAATTGATGATTCCGGTTCCGGTCGGGGAAATACCGTGGAATCCATCGAGCGCAAGGGACACAGCGTAGATGCTGGTCGTCCCTGCCGCGGACGCGGTCGGCGCAGACGTACCGACAACGTCAACGGATGCGGTGCCGTTGTAATACTTGCCGAGGTCGACAAGCGGAGTGCCGCCGAACATTTCGACCACGCGGCCAAAATCATCCTTCGTGCGCTCATAGTAGCCTGCTCGACGTGCTGCCGCGCGGACTTTGAGCAGCATGTCGCCGTTCATCAGCAGCATGGAGACATCGCCGTCGATGGCGTGAACAAGCGCGTCAAGCTGGTCAATAAAGGCGTTGCTGTTGCTGTCCAGCTTCGAGGAATCCGACAGGTCAATGTCGGTGGTAAACTCATTGCTGGTGCCATTCAGCAGCTTCCGGAGGCCGTCAAATGTGCCGGTCACAAAGCCGGTTCCGCTGGATGCGGACGTGCCATTGATGACGAGGTTGTGGAAATAGTTCGCCGTCGCCTTGATCTTCTGCTGTGCCTGAAACGCCATTTCGTCAACAGCGCCAGAGGTGTTCTGAAGAACACGGTCGACCTGGAACGAACCGCCCATGATCACGGCCTTAGCGGTCTTTTCCTCGCGCTTCGCTTCACCTGCGGTGTACTCGGTGTTGATCGCACGGACGGCGGCAGTGGACGGAGTCTTGAGCTGAATGTAACCATAGGTCAGCGTGGAACCACCGGTGCCCGGAGAAATGGCATTGTCAAACGTCATTCTGTCGAGCAGGAGAGACGATCTACGGAATTCGTCAATGATCTGCTGATCTACCTTGTCGGCCATGCCGACCTTTGCTTCTGCGAGAGTAATAGGCATAATTTAATCCCTTTCTTTCATTTCGTATTTGCGTAACGCGCCTGCATCGCGCTGCGCAGGTCATTCGGTTCCCCAGCAGGCGGGTTTTTCCCGGCTCCGTTACTATACGGAGGGGGCGTCTGTGTCTCAAAGAGATAGCTGTTGTCCTTCTTCAAGGCTTCCAGCGCCGCTTTGATGTCCGCTTCCTGATTTTTGCTTGTTCTCAATGCTTCGACGTCGAGCAGCGCGGAAATGGCTTTTGCATTCCGGCCCTTTGCGGCCGTGATCGCGTCCTTGACGCGGCCATCGAAGGCCATATTGTCAAGTTTCGCCTGCCACTCCTTATCTTTGTCCGAGAGCTGGCCTTTCAGTGTGTCGATCTTCCCCTGAAGGTCTTTCACATCCACACCGTCAAAAGCTTTTAGGCCATCCTCTGCGGTTTTCAGTCGCTCCTTGATCGCTTCATAGTCCGCAAACGGCTTTTTGGCAGCTTCGATGTCTTTGCCATTCTCGTCCATGATCGCGTCAATGATCTCCTTCGGAAGCGCCTGATCGCCAACCTTGAGATTCTGCAAAAATTCACGTTTCATTGTGTGTTCCTCTCTCCGCTACGCTTTTCTAACGGGGGTCGCACCCCCTCGCGGTCGTTCGTTTTACGACATCCCGGTCAAAATTGTATGAAAAAAGCACGGCTTCCCGTGCTTCAATCACTTTATTGATTTTCGGTAGATTTCCGCTCGCGCATCCTGTGTCCGAAGTCCAGCGGCTTTAGAGAATCTCCGGTATTCCTGATTGAGAACTTGCAGCTTGATTTGATCCTGCTGCTTTTTCTCCTGATCTCCGGTCGCTTCGTCCGCAAGGATTCGCCGCTTCTGGCGGCGCATGGAGGCTTCTAAGCGGCGTTGCCGCTGGGTGGCCTCATACATGGTGTAGTGCTTTCCGGCGTAGTCGATGCCGTGCTCGTTGTCCAGCCGATACTTTTCAAGTTCTTCCTTCGTGTATTGCGGAGGCGTGACGCCGAGGATAATAGGAAATGCAGCGTGGCCGCAGTTCAGCGTGCCAATGCGGCGGACAAGGCTGTTGTTGAGCGTTTCATATTCCTCGTCGCTATACTGCTTGCCCTGAATCGGTTCGTGGTCGGGTGCGCTGGCTGCATGGGCACTGATCTCCCAGCCATTGGCCCCGAGGTCGTCATGTGTCTGACTGGAAATCCGCTCCTGCATCAAGCCAAGACCACCCATCACAGAACGCCGCACGGCCGCTTCAAGGCTTGTGTGGATGCCTGACTGATAATCAATCGTCTGGATGCCTTTCTCTGCGAGGTTCTTCACCGCAAGCCTGACGGCGGTGTTATAATCCGACGCGCCGGTTGCAACCTGAGAAAACGCGAAATCCATGCTGTTTCTATATGCCTGTTGCAGCGGGAGCGCCCGCCCGTACGGGTCAACCATGCCGATTGTTTGCGTGATATTCGTGAAGTCATCCTGTGCCAGCTTCACTGCCGCAGACACGATCTCCTGCAACACATGATTCTCTGCAAATGGTATTGCATCAGCGGTCGGAAGCGCTTTTAGGTCGAACCGGTAGCCAACCTCCGCGCTCTGTGTCAGGAGCTTTTTGATCTCGTCATTCGAGACACCAAGCAACTTTTTCAGGCGTTTTTTGATTTCGGCCTGACTAAGCCCTATCTGCTGTGCAGCCCATATCTGATATTGAGCAGTGGATGTAAATTGCCCAGCCTTTGCGATCCGCTCCGCGATGTCTCGAATGAGATAATCGTTGATAGGGTCTGTCAGTCTTTCGGCATAATCACGAAGCACCGCAATCTGTTCAGCAGTAAGCATTATTCTTCGTCGACCTCGTCAACTTCTGGCATGAACTCTTTGCGGATCTTCGCCCGGTCTGCTTCCGTATCACACGGAAGATCATAATACCAGCCGAGATAACGTTCCGGGGCCAGCAAGCCAGCCTGAACCTGAGACATCATCTCGGAGTTGGTCTTGTTCTCGTCGTAGAGAATACCATTGCCATAGGAAATCGAAATGTCATCCGGCTCAATCGGAGCGCCGCTGTAAAGGCCGTACATTTTCCCGAGAACAGAACAGACACGTAATGCTTCATTGACCGCAGCCGTCCACATCTCCTGAAGATCTTTGATTGTCAGGTTGTAGTCACCAGCGCTGGACGTGATCTCCGTTGCGGTTCTCTCTGCGGCCTCGACTTCAGAGAGGATGCCGCGCTTCATGCCGATGATGTTCTCGATGTTTCTGAGATATTCTGTCTTTCTCGCAAGGAATGACTGTTCCCGGAACTCCGGGGAGAAAATCGTGATACCAACGCTGTCCGGATCATCGTCCAGCGCTGTAAACACCTTATCATCAAAAGCTCTATTGCCGTTACGGTCGCGCTTCATCATGTCGGCCGACACAATGATCCGAGACTGTCCGCGTTCGAACTCGCCGTTGATCTGCGCCTCGTTGATGTTGATAAGATGGATCAGTCCAGCAGCCGGAGCATACACCGACGCTCCATCAGGAGAGCCATCCACGCAATTCACAAGCGGGATTCTCACATGAACCAATCCAGTGGAATAAACCGGCTCCTGATACACGATTTCCGGCATAAGCTGTTCATACTTCGGCAGCTCCGATAGCGGGACTTCAACACCGAGCGTCGCATTGTCGGACGCCTTAAACAGTTTGTTTTCGATTTTCAGATAGCCGTTGTGGTCAACAGAGCGGCGTTCCAAAAGCGTATAGGTGTATCTCCCGACAACCGTCTTTTCCGCTGTCCCAACGTCTGTGATATTGTCCATTTCATCTCGGCCAAGCACAACATAATTTCGCCGGTCGATGGTTCGGAACGCAAACACGCCGTTTACAATGATTGGCTTTATAAAACACTCGCCGCCGACCATCGCTTTTTGTACGGCCTGTTTCCGTTCCCGGTTCAGCGCAGAAAGGATTGATTCGGCGAACTCATCGGAAGCGTCCGTCTCGTATTCGGAGAACATCGTCTTTGACAACTTCGATACGATGGTGACGGGGAGCCGCTGGCATGGATCTTCGCCTTCTACCGGAACGCTCTGATAATATAGGTTGAACCAGTCATTGATTGCGCCCCTCATGGCATTGGTTGTTGTGTCCTCTACACCGAACGCCTGTGCAAAGTTATATACGCGATTATCAAAAAGCGCAGCCGCAATGCTCATCTATCCGTCACCTCATTCCGAATCGTGATTTTCTGGTATCGCAAGGCTGATTCCATCCCGTCAATATAGGCGTTGAGCCTGTCATTCTTCGCCTGAAGCTCTGCGATCTTATTTGCAAGCCGCTTGTTTTCTTCAAGCAGCTCGTTCCGGCAATATGTAGGCAGGAACTTTTCAATCAGCCATCTCTTGAACTTCTTCATCTTCTCTCCTGTCGAGCTTGTAATATCTCCGCAATACTGTATTGCACATGTAGCGTGTGTCATCCATCGCGTGATCTGACTCTTTTATGACCTGGTCGCTGTTTTTCTCATCGTCCCAGCGATACAGGCCAAATTCCCGAATTGCGTCTTTGCAGCTCCGATGTACTTTTAGTTTCCCATTTTTCAGAAGCCGCCCAGTGACACGAATACCGTCAAGCACGTCGTTATTCGCCTTTCTTACAGAAAAGCCGGAGCGGCGGCGCAGCGACGTGATGAACGATGCTGCGGATGGGTCAACGATCACTGCCCGGATATATCGATCTCCGGCCAGCTTTTCAACCTCATCGCAGTATTCCTCGTCGGTCTTTTGCACCTTCATGTCGCGTCCGCTGTAATAATACTCCGCAATGCGAACCGCTTTATCTTCATTCACGCACCACAGGCCAGCAGAAAACGGGTTGAGCGTGCCATAGTCAATGCTGATGTAATACTCGCCGCTTTCCGGAATCTCATCTGTGATATTATCTTCTCCAAACTGATAGACAAGGCCCTCCGCGATACACCGCTCACCGAGGATGTCCCGGCGATACCAAATACTGCCCGCGTCGTACTGTGCTTCGATCTCCGCCAACCGCTGCGGCGTGATCGTCGCATTGTCCCGGATGGTGAAATGCCGGTAGTTGTACCGCGCCCCCATGCTCTCTGGGAATTTATCGATGTAGTGCTCATATATCCAGTGGCCGGGTGCCGATGGGTTCAAATCCCAAAACACCCGCCGAACCCGCGCCGCGAGCTGACGGTTAAATGCTTCCTTGATCGTGTCCTCATGGTGAAGGTTGATCTCGGTTGCTATCCACATCCCATAGGAGTTGCCGCGAATCTTCTTGAAGCTGTCCGCTTTCGCGCCGCCCGCGAATATCACGACGTAATCCCGCTTATGTGAGCGGATAACCAGTGCTTCATTTCCCTTATACTTCGTCCACCGGCAGCGGCCACGGAAAAGATACTCCAATCCGTAGCCGTTCGCGTCCCCGATATTCAGTTTCGCGTTTGCCGCTGTGGAACCTGTCGCAAGGTGGATGCGGTCAGGCGTCCCTTTCTCGATCAAATAGGCAAATGCCGCAATGTTGTCGATGGTCTTACCGGCACGGACAGCGCCCTCCGCTACGGAAATCGTCGCCCGCGTCGCCGCCGCGATATATGCCTTATGCTTCGCGCCGAACTTCGGTTGAAGGGTCTGCGTAATCATTCCATACCAGCTTCCGCCAGATACGCGGAAGTGTCCTCCATGTCAACCGATTCCTCTGGGTTGTCCTTCTGGCCGAGATACTGCTTCCCGAGCCAGATTGCCATGTTTGCATTTTTCTCCGCCAGTCTCCACTGGCTTCTTCTGAGCGATATTTTCCCGGCCCCGCGCTTTTGTTTGAAAACTTCGTAAAAAACAGCACCATAGGTGCGTTTGCACCATGCCTCAAGCGTTTTATCTGCTACACCGAACCAGCCGCAGATTTCCTCAAGCGTGCATTGCAGGCCGCATAGATTCTCGAACTGCTTTTGATCTATTTCCTTTTTCGGCCTTGCCATATACGCCCTCCTTCCTTCGCTGGCGTTTGATGAATTTCTCCATGTCCCGCTTTAAGTACGGGCTGTTTGTCTTATCAATGATCGCCTGCGCTTCTTCAATCGTCATGGAGCAATACCGCCTTTTCTCCTGTGAATTTCTCCCACCGATCAATAATGACATCGGCATACTTCGGATCAAACTCCATGCAATATGCGTGTCTCCCGTTCTGCTCTGCTGCCATGATCGTTGTGCCAGAACCAGCAAATAGGTCAAGAACATTCTCGCCCGGTTTGCTCGAGCACTGCATCTGATAGTCAAACAGCTTAATCGGTTTCATGGTCGGATGCTCTGCTGGTCTCACTGGCTTATCGAAATTGAGAACAGTGGTCTGCCTGCGGTTTTTGAAGAAGTAATGCTTATGGCCTTCCGTCCATCCATACAAGCACGGCTCGTGCTCGTCCTCTTCAATCTCGCTCTCGCCATAGAGACAAGGTTCATGTTTCCATTGGTAGTCCTGTCTCCCCATGACCATGCTGTTTTTTACCCAAATCAAACACTGCCTTACTCGGAGCATTGCGTCTCTGCACGCCCAACGGAAGTTATACCCCTCGGAATCAGCGTGCCAGATGTAGAACGGAGCACCCGGCTTCATTACCATTGCCGCATTTGAGAATGCGTCTGTGAGGAACCGTCTAAAAGCTGAATCCTCCATGTTATCGTTTATGATCTTGCCAGCGGTTCCCTTGTAGTCCACATTGTAGGGAGGATCAGTGAGCAGCAAGTCCATCTGCACCCCCCCTACGAGCTTTTGTACGTCCGTCAAGGACGTACTATCTCCGCACATCAAGCGATGGTTCCCGAGTTGGTATACATCACCAATCTTGCTTTTTGCCTCCGCAGGAAGAACAGGATCATAATCGTCCTCAATAACAGAGTGGTTTAGCTCGTCGCGAAGTCCCCAGTCAAAGTCAAAAGCCGACAGGTCGAGTCCCGGCAGCTCCTCGGCCAGCAAATCAAAGTCCCAATCGCTTTCGTTGCTCTTGTTGTCCACCAGCCGCAGGGCGTTCACTTGTTCCGGTGTCAAATCGTCCATACTGACACACGGCACCTCATCCATGCCGAGCTTCTTTGCCGCAAGCGCGCGGCAGTGGCCGATGATAATCACATCGTCGCGGTCTACCACGATCGGCTGCACAAATCCATACTGCCGGATGCTCTCAGCTACATTGGCGATTTGCTTTTTGTCGTGCTTTTTCGCGTTCCCCGGATATGGGGTGAGTTCAGATAATTTCCTGTTTTGTACGTTCATTTTTAACACCACTCTTTTTCAGCTCGACATCGTTACCAAGTCTGCCGCATATATCACACGGCTCCTTAAATCTGTTCTTTGTCCGTATAACAGAATAGCCAGCAGATATATAATCCTGCTGGCATCTATAACACAGTGTCCGAATATCTCTCATATCAAAGGTTGAGAGCTACGGAAACGACACTCCGTAGCTCTCATGATGGAGGAATGAATCATCTGTTTGTTTTGGCATTATAATCATAAACCATATCTGATAGGACATTCAAGGACATACTAGGACACGTTTTCTCGAATCAACAGGTTTTCATCCACTTTCCGAAGCGCAATACCATGCAGCCGCGTGACTTGCCTATACGAATAATTCAGGCTGTCTGCAATTTGTTGAAAATTCCATCCTCGAATGTACCGGCGGCGTAGGATTCTTTTGAGTTCGATTTCATCCACCGAAGCGACCGCCCGTTCGATGCTGTGCTTCAACCCCTCCATGCGCCCCAATCGCTCTGCACAACTATCTTTGATCTCAAGAATCTTTGCAACCACGCTGTTCAGTTTATCTGAGGAACCGCCCCCCGGCGTGCCGCTATAACTCGCCGTTACCTTTCCAGCGATTGTATACCATTCTTCAAGGTCATGCAGAAGATCTTCAATTTCATCGCAGATATAGAGATACTGGGAAAGATACTGCTTTTTCTCTTGACTTGTCACTTAATCGCCTCCATCTTGCTTGCCGGACATGAGAATAATCAGTTCAACCATCTTCCCGGTCAGGTTCGCGGCAACATCCACCGAAATATCATTCGCCAAAAGCGTATTGAAAAAACTTGCGACGCTTTCTGCGAGTGCATTCATCGAATCCACCATCTTACAGTTTTCTATCATCCTTTTCATCCTCCTCTAAGCATTCCTCGCACGGCAACGGCCCATTCTCATCCGAATCCAGAAACTGTTCGTAGAGATCGCACCACCACGCGATGCAGAATTCACAGCTATTACAGTTCTTCATCTTGTTGCTGCTTCTGATCCGTTTTGCCAGCTTTTCCATGCTGCTCCTCCTTCTTGCTCGCTATTTTTACCGCTCCAAAAAGCATGATGTACGCATTGATCTGCTCGTCCGTCTCCGGTCGGAGCTGCGGAGCCATCAGCTTCCATGCCTCCATGTACGTCATGCCTGTCCCTCCTTGCACGGCTCCATTTCCGGGCACTCGTCCATAAACGCGCACGGTGGAGCCATCAGGCCGCGAAATTCCGGGCAATGATCGAGCACAAGCGTCCGCATCCTCTTGACAATCTCCTGTGTTGCCGGGTCTGCCTTGCGGCACAGGCGCTTGTTGGCGACCGTCAACAGTTCTTCCGCGTTCATGTACCAGATCATATCCACCGGCGCGTCCTGCCGCGCTGCGTTCCTGTCATAGTCGCTCTGGCGGTCGTTGCGCTGGCTTTTGATGAACGGGACCGAATGGACGTGCCGCGCAAGGTGTGTGCTGACGTAGTACGGCACGTTGTGGAGATAAAACGCGAAGTTCAGCGTCCGGATCGGACTGTGCTTCGCCCGGAGCATCCTGTGCTTCCATTCCATGTCCGGTGCTTTTCCAGAGTGCTTCCCAATCGTGACCAGCGCGCAGCTCTTGGCAAACATCCAATCTTCTTCACCCGGCCACTTCAACAGTGTAATTTCAGTGTTCATCGTTCCTCCTCATAACTCGGCGTCATCAGCCGTTCCCGGTTCTCGCGAATCAGCTTCTCCGCTTCCCGCAGCGACACCGGCGAATAATCCAGCTCACACCCGATCGCCGGTTCCACAAATCCGTCATGCGTTCCGTATGTTCCGGCGTGCTGCGCAAAGTCTCCCCCGTTCGGAAACCGAACCGCCCATCCGTCGTGCAGCCGTTCCAGCCGGACGTCCATCCCGGCATCCACGCAGTACCGGTACAGTTCCAGAATCTCCCCATACTTCCGCCGAACCTTCCCCCGCTTCGCCTGCCGCATCCGCGCCCCGCACTTCGGGCAGTAAGAAAAGCTGTTTGCTCCGCAGTCAAAGCCACATACAGAGCATTTCACCAGCATTGAACCCGCGATCCCATTGTCACCCCACTTCCCATGCACCACCTTCGCAACGTCGGCAGCAGCCATATCCGCAAGCACCCGCTTTGCATTGGCAATCGTGGCGAATGGGTCAGTAACTTCCAGTGCTGTCAGCTTCGCAATTGCAATGCTTCTCAGGATATATTCTTCAGCCATTGCCATTCCCTCCATCCATGCGCGCCCCGCATCTGGGGCAGTAGTTGCCATCACGAACATGGTACGCCATTGCATACGCCTCGAGGCCGCAGCGGGAGCACTTCACAACGTCGGACTGCTCAGAACAATTATCGTGCCGACTATGTACCCACGCTCCATGCGCCACCGGCGCAACGTCGGCGGCTGGCAATGATAAAATCTCACTTGCGATGCAATCCGCCAGTCCAGTATGCCGTCCCAATGCAGATCCGTTCGCAAGCCAGTACTTTTCGGCGATTTTAACCGCATCTGTGCGCTTGATGTAATCAGTCATAATCCATATACTCCCTTCCGATTCTGTTTCGCATTTCATACGGCAGTGCAAGCAGCGGCGTGCATCTACTCAGGATCTCTGCTTTCAAAAGCCGCTCCGCCTGCCGCTTGGTCAGCTGCGGCGCTCGCTTCTTCGGCGGCAGCTCGCCTTTTGCCGCCGCAATAGCGGTCGGGTTGTGCTTATGTTGCCCCATCGGTTACCCTCCTGTTCACTGCATATGCTTTTCGAAAAAAGATGGCATCTCCGCCGCAGAACGGGCACGTCTTTAACTTATCCATCCTTCATAACCTCCGTTTCTTTCGGCACTCTGAGCAAAACCACCCGTGTTTCCCAACGCTCCATCCGTAGCTTCTCGCAATCGAAACGGCGGCAGAATACGAAACTGCGTGGTTTACCCAGTTATATGTGGCTCCGCACGAGTCGCAAGAAAAGTAAACGTTATACGCCATCCTTCTTGCCCTCCTCGGTCGGTTTTAGCCATTCACGAATGCGCATCCCGCATGAACAGCAAAGCTCGACGTCTTCCGTGTTTTCGCAATATGCGCCCCTTACGTTTGCATACGTTGCCGAACTTGTAGGGTTTATTTCGGCTCCGCATCGGTCGCAGATTCTTTTTACCATCATTTACCCTCCGAATCGCTCTTTTCCTCAAATTCGCCGCACATGATGTTCTCCGGGCGTTTTTTTGCGATGATCTTGCGTTGAGTTTTATTCGTGATACGGCAGCGCAAACCGGCATAAATGCCATATTCACAGCCAGCCTCGATTCCATCGCCAGCCTCGATGCCCCAGCCAGCCTCGATGCCATAGCGAGCCTTGATGCCATAGCAAGCCTTGATGCCATAGCGAGCCTTGATGCCACCGCCAACCTCGATGCCATTGCCAGCATTGACACCTCTAGCCTCGATGCCACCTCCAGCCTCGATGCCCCAGCCAGCCTTGATGCCATCGCCAGCCTTGATGCCATAGC
>ERZ773116.532-NODE-532-length-41584-cov-158.829637_pt1 | contig 41584 bp, 28 predicted proteins | sample MGYA00580563_ERZ773116 | MGnify/ENA primary metagenome ERZ773116 (study PRJEB29015, sample SAMEA2737864) | human gut metagenome | biome: human gut; feature: human-associated habitat; material: faeces | place: China | collected 2012 ... | reverse complement strand
GCGCCCGCCGGGACGCCGTCCGCCTCACCAGCGGCACGCCCACTCTGCCAGTGCGGCGGCTTTCTAAGGGTGTCGCCGTTGCGTCTCTGTGCTGTCCCAGTCCGTTTCCCCAACCGTCTCATAATTATTAGTTGGGGCTCCACCCTTTGATGTTCAGTCGCTTACGGAATGCTGCTAGTCAAATCTGACTGGCAGCATTTTGCTATTTCCTGTCTTTCACACGTTTACTGATCACGCCTGAATTAACTTTGTATCCACGTTTACATACACGTTTCCTTACGTGCAGCCTCTCTGTCTTACTATCAACTCTATAGGCTATGTACGCTTGCCGATGTATATAAATTGCATGCAAATTGTTCACCCATAAATAATTAATGCTATGTTGAAAATCTCTAAGGACGGAGTCTCCGTCATAGCTGTGCTTGACAGGCGCAGAGCAAAGAAATCAGGTGTGTTCCCAGTCAAGATTGAGGTTGTTTACAACCGTATCCAAAAGTACTACCCAACAGGAGTCGATCTCCCTGCCTCAGAGTGGAAACGGATATCCTACTCTAAGCGCATGCCCGATTGCCACGCTGACATCATCACGAAATTCAATCAGATAAGCGCTGAAGTTGAAGCTTTACTTGAGAAAGGTGCGTTTTCATTTGAGACTTTGGAGGCCAGATTAGGTAAACCCGTTGACAAGACGTTAAACGCGGCGCTCGAGTCAATGATGGACAAATTTCAAGCTGAGGGGAGGATAAACTCCTACTATCGCTGCCGAACGACTCTGAAAAATGTAGAACGGTTCGCCGGTAAGGAAATCTTGTTCAGTAAGTTGTCTGTTTCATGGTTTAACGCTTTCGAGAGTTTCCTCAAGAAGGAGAACAAGGCGATGACCACAATCTGCATCTACATGAAAACCCTCCGTTGTGTTATGAACGATGCCGCGGCCGCTGGCTTGGTCAAGGAATCAATGTTTCCGTTCGGCCGTGGCAAGTACATAATTCCCAAAGGCAGTTCCAGAAGCCTCGCCCTCTCGTACGATCATATTCGTAAAATAGTCGCCTACAAAGGCACCGCGTCCAGGGAGCGCTACCGCGACCTATGGCTCTTCTCCTACCTTTGCAACGGCATCAATTTCCGCGACATGCTATTCCTTAAATATAAGAATATAATAGACGGTGAGATTTGTTTCCTTCGCTCCAAGACTGCTCGTGCCTATGGCGGATCAAAGATTATCCGTGCCGTGATCACTCCTGAGATGATGGACATTCTCCGCCGCTGGGGCAATCCATACGACGGCAATCCTGAAACCCTCCTGTTTGACTATGCCGAAGGTGCCACTGACATGCTTTCCATCTCCAACACCGTCCGTAAAGTCATCAGCATGTGCAACAACGCCTTGAAGAAAATAGCCGAGGAGTTGGGAATACCACCGTTCACAACCTATTCGGCCAGACACAGTTTCGCCACAGTTCTCCTTCGTCAGGGCGTGGATCTCACATTTATCTCGGAATCTCTCGGCCACTCCAGTCTCTTGGTCACCGAGCACTATCTTGGCGGTTCAGACCGTCTGGACAGAATGCGCAACGCCCGTCTCCTGACCAATTTCTGATGAATATGCTCCACCCGGCCACCGAGCCTGTCGAAGCGCCTGGCCCCGTCGAAGCGTCCGGCAGAGGGCGGCAACAACAAGGACACCTCCGGCATGCAAACCGTATGTCAGTCCATAATCCTACGGATTGAATATGTCCGTTCCAGTGGTCTGAGTCAGTGTTTCCCGAGAGAAAACGGGCGTCACTGAGTAATTATTAGAATAACACTAGTTCATCTGGGATGCCGCTTTGCGGCATCCCTTTTTGCGTCATGATGCCAAGTTAAAAACAAAAACCCTCCGCACTCCATACCTCTTGTACGAAGAGTAGTCAATAGGCAGATTACCTTTTCTGACTAAAGGAACACCCCTTCTTGCCGCTGAGCCTGCCCTGTCCTGGCCGCTGAGCCTGTCGAAGCGACTCCTTAAGCATAATTGCCGTAACGTCATTGAAGAATTATGATGCTTGTCTCGTAAGCTTCAAAATGATGCGTCCCGATTTGACCGAAATTGAATTTTACTGGTTCGGGGAGAATATTGTATATTTTTGTAAAGCCCTCGATTTGTTCTGGTTCCTCCATTCTCCTGTCATCCTTTGCCGACAGATAACACACCTTTGTTTGGAAACCATCAATGAAGTTGGCGATGGAGTTGGATTTATACAATTGGTTCAATGTGTCGGAAAGCTGTTTTTTCCCGGCTCTTCTTTTATTGGAGATATTTTCGCGGGATAGCTCCTGCACTATGAAGTACACCTTTTCGTCAGACATGTCATATACGAGAAAATCTGCTACTTTTACTCCATCTTTCAGTCTGCTTTTATGTGCGTTCCCATGACCGTCATCAAATGTGAATCGGTGAAGATATTCATCATAGCAGATGAAACGTAGGCAATACGTGACAGTATTGTCCTTCCCGTTTATATAATGAACGGCACCTTCATTGAATGTCTTGATGAAATGTGTGTCGTCATCTCTGGCATCAACAACACTGAACAGATGTTCGTTTGTGTCATTGTACTGTGGTGTTCCCTCGTCTTCTGTGCATAGAGGAGCCTCGTATCTCTGTATCTGATTGATAACACCGGATATCTCTTGCCTTAATAATTGCTCCATCTCTATTCTGTCCCGATTTCTGAATACATGTCTCTGATTGGATCGGACATTGAACGTGTGTCGAAGATTATTCGCCCGTATTTGTCTTTTGTTTTTAATGAGCCAATGTTGCCATCATATACCTCATAAACATCGATCTCCTCAGGGCGTAGGCACGGACCATTTTCTGGCTTTCGGTTGATCAAAACATTCATGTAGTTGACAATGTATGGGCTGTGAGTGGCCATCATCAGCGATATATTATAAGGATGAGTTTGGGCATAGCACCGACTGACAATGAAGTCAATCAATGAGCACTGACTTTCCGGATAGAGACTTAATTCTGGCTCTTCAATAAACAGGTGGACGTTCTTGGCGCTGATCTCACCGATGTTTTTTGCGGTGCTGAAATCCTTGAGCCTGTCATTATCCTGCAAGTATCCGAACAACGACGAGTTCATTGACTTTTGGGCATCGAACTTCCTTGCGTAATATTCAACGATAAGGCTTAGAGGGGAAACTGTCTGCATTCCAGAGGATGCGTTGCGCAGAAGAATAGGATTGGCTGCTCCGTTTGTGTTTTTGATCAAGTATTTGTCGCCTTTGTTGCCTTTTTCGATTTTTAACTCGACATTCAGATATTCAAGTGGCAGTTGCCTTATCTCGTCAGCTGCCAGCAGAAAGTTTTCCAATGTGTCTTGCAGGTAATAGTTGGCGTTCTTTTTTTCGACCTTGTTCTCCAGAAAGTCAGGGATGATTGACCGTTTGTCGGAGATATAACATATCTTTTCCAAACTTAGATTCGTTTCTGGAATGTCAGCCTGGGCGTTTAACCTTCCATTATTATATTCTATCTCATAGTCTCCCCTGCGATATAGGATTTCTGTCCGGGGGGTTAGATATTCGTTTATCTGAGATGTCTTTAATAAGGTGCGCATCTGGATTCCAATACCGGTCTTTTTGATGTTCGCTTGTTTAACGTACGATCTTAGTACGACACGCTTGTATATCCAACGGCACAGGGATAGCACTTTCATGATGGTGCTCTTGCCGCTTCCTGATTCTCCGATCAGTATTGTGAGAGAGGGTATATTGTTGATCTCAATCTCTTCTATAGGGCCGAAATTACGGATTCTAAGATACTCGCTCATGTCTTTTTACTTTTGTCCGCACTGTTTGATGTCGCTTATCGCGGTTTTCGCAAAAATAGTGATTATTATTAGAATATAAAAACTTCCCGTGAATCAGCATGTAAAACGTATGTCGGTGCCTTTCCGGCTGTCATTGAATATCCCTCTGTAAGTGTTTGGAAAGTGGTTCAACCTCCGAAATGAGGTGTTACTCCCAGTAATAAATATGTTTACAAGCCCCCAACGAGGGGTACTCCATAACACAACGACAAATATATGGGTTTAATTTTTCATAAACAAGATTTTTCATAAAGAAATTGCCGAAAAACTGGGAAAAAAGCATTTGTCACTGGGAGTGATAATGACGATGGATTAGATGTCCAATGAGACTAAGGAAGAGCGAGGGGTGCTCTTGTATTTTAATTGATGATAGCTATAAACATTTAAGTTCAATCTATACATTTTTATTTTTTTTTGTTATGAACAAAAAGTTGATCAATTCTTTCCTGCTTGGAGCCACATTGGTTCTCTCAGCGGGTGCTTTCGTGTCCTGTCAGGACTATGGAAGCGACATCAACGACCTTACCGATCGCGTGAGTGCAGTCGAGAAGGTGTCTAAGGAATTGCAGGCCCTCATTCAGAAGGGGTCTGTGATCACTAATGTGGAGTCTAGCGCGAAAGGTGTCAAAGTGACATTGAGCAGCGGCGAGACATTCGAGATTACCAACGGTACCAATGGCGCCGATGGTAAGGATGGTAAAGACGGCTCCGCCGGTAAGGATGGCAAGCCGGGAAGCGTGGTGACAATCGGTTCGGATGGTTACTGGTACATTGATGGTGTCAAGACCGAGTACAAGGCCCAGGGTGAGAAGGGCGAAAAAGGTGACCAAGGTGAGACCGGCCCCCAGGGACCTCAAGGCCCGAAAGGCGAGGATGGCAAGGATGCCACTGGCATCTACTACTATCCTGGCACAGAAGGCGCTGAGAAGGGTTTCTGGGTAAAGGTTACCGTTGTCGGAGACAATGAGACAAAGGAAGTGACCACCTTGAGGTGGGCTCCAAAGGAGGAAGACCGCATTGGAGTTGTTTGGACTGACGGCCAGCTTAAGCTGACTAACGTCAAGGGTTATGATGGTACTCTTACGATTGACCTTAATACCTATCTTAAGGCTCTTGTCTTTAAGCCGGAGATGGTGCTTGACGGTCAGAACGCGATGGAGTACATCTACATCCCTTACGAGCCGATGACCTTGGGTCCTAAGGAGGAAGGTTTGAAGCATGCCCACATGCGTCACACCGCTGCTGGCTGGACCACGGTTGAGAATACCTATTCCGTAGGTGCCACGACAAGTCATGAGGGTCTTGCTTATCTTAACCCTACCTATGACAAGCTTTACAGCCTTGATCCTTCAAACGCGATTGTGCCTGATTACACACAGAGGAATCTCGGGACAGTGTCGCAGGATCCTGATTTCGTGAAGACAAGAGTTGCTTCCGTGCCTAACTATGCGACCAATCCTGCCGCTTCCAAGCCTACAGCAACTTTCCTTGATGTGAAGGACGGCATCATGCATGTCGGCATCACTATGCAAGGTGAAAAGGTAATGACTCAGGAAGAGGCCAGCCCTTATCATGCCTTCGATTTCTATCCTCACGAGAAAGACAACGGCAAGATTACTGACCTCGCCGTCACCGCTCCGTTGGGAGAGGGCAAGGAGACAATCACCTCGACCTGGGCTTCTGTCTATGCCTCTCAGATGGTGTTCGAGAGCCTTGCCTACACCACTTTTGCCAAGCAGTACACCTACATTGACCCTGAGCATGAGTACTCTTCCTGGAAGTGGGACGCCACCAAGAAGAAATTCGTACAGAACACAAGTGAGCCGGGCAAGCTTCTTGGCTATGGTGATGATCCTCACAAGGCTCCGGTGGAAGGCGGTATGCATCTTTATCATAGTGTTCACGAGGCCGCTCAGATGGTGGCCACTCTTGAACTTCAGTACGACAGCGAGGTGGGTATCAACCTTAACAAACTCGTTGAAGCTGATGTCATCTTCAACTCCTGCCGCTCTTGGAATGACCGCAAGATCAAGACTCGCACCGAGGCTCAGCTTAAGGATCTTGGAATGAAGTTCAATTTCGTTCAGGTTCCTTACTCTGTTGGTGAGAATGGAACGGAACAGACCCAGAACCACAGCCTTCTTAAGAATAGGGCTGACGGCACTTACATCGTTGCCTGTGGTGTCAAGTCAAACAGCGACACCGATCCTCTTGCCTGCGAGCCGGATGAGACCAAGGTAGGCAAGAACGCTCCGAAGTCGATCGTCGGCAGAACTCCGCTTATCCGCGTAGAACTTAAGGACACTGTCAACAACAAGATTGTCGAGGAAGGTTACATCAAGTTCATCATAGTTGAGCCTGAGAGACCTATCATCACCAAGGTATTCGACCTGGGCTACTTCTACTACAAGTGTACAGAGCAGTTCCAGCCAACCACTTGGCACGCCATAGAGCAGAAAGTCCTTGACGAAGCTGTTGACATGGGTAAGGAGACTTTCAATGTTCTCTATGAGGCTGTGAAGTACCCGCACGTGATTGATCTGTCTGACATCGATTTGCCGATTGACCCTAATGATCCTATCTTTGAGTTCGCTCAGTGGGTTCCAACAGGTAAAGTCGACATTTATGGTCAGCCAATATTCAAGCTTGCTGACAAGAAGATTGGTCATATCTTTGAGTACAAGGAGCCTGATTCCGAGACAACCAACATGTTTGGTATTTACCTCGGTCGCGAAGACTTCGTGAACTGTGTGAACGACAAGACATATCCTGTTGTTGAGGAGGTAAGGTACATTAAGTTCATCCCAAGGAAGGGTCTGGGCAACACCAACTTCAACCGTGAGCCAGTCTATCTCCCGGTAAAGATTACATTCGCTTATCCTAAGGGTGTGATGGCCAACAAGATACCTAAGTACTGGTATGCTGACAACAGTTTCAACCCTGCCAATGATGTCCTTGACAAGGATAAGCTTAAAAACATCCACGGTAACGTCGAGGCTCCTGGCAACGAGGCTGACCTTAAGGTAGGTGCTGCTGACTTCGAGGTTTATCTTGACGAGCGTTTCGCTAAGACCACAACTGGTCATACTCATAGCGCTCAGTGGACTGCTGATGCTTGGAAGCCTGGATACTTCTGCTTCTATGACGAGACTAACACTTGCAACGACAAGTCTGAGAATGCTCCTTCATTCAGCATTGTTCCTGAAGCGTTCAGCCCGGCTCAGACTTGGAACATTGAGGAGAACTTCCCTTCATTCGTTCAGGAAGATCTTGTTTACCTCTACTACTTCACTCTTGGTAATGTCAAGACTGTAAAGGGTGTGAGCGGCACAGAGTATAAGCTTTCTGTTGACAATGCTGTTGCCCACTCTCCAGTGATGCTTTACACTGATCCTGCGAAGTATGAGTACAAGAACACGGTTCTGTATGCTAATGGAACGGCGATCGCTGAGATTAAGTACCAGTACAACGCCACTCAGCATGGTGCTTCCGCTACTCGTGAGCATGAGGCTAAACTCGTGGTTCTGAACAACGAGGTCACCAAGGATCTCATCAACATCCCTGAAGGAAAGGCAAGTCTTGCCACCGCTGATTCTGAGGCTGTTGTCAAGTTCTTCGAGGACACCTTCGATGTTGAACTTGGTGTAGCTGTCTTCAATGAGGAGTGTGGTGCTTACCTGCCGCTTGCTGACAACACATTCAAGGCTGAGCTCCTGAAGCCTGTTTATGTTGAGCCACTTGGACCTATCAAGTTCACAGACGCTCCTGACAATGGAACCAAGGTCGCTCTTTATGACTTCGTTAAGTTCTATGACTGGAGAGCCGCGGCCGGTGACAATAATGCTTATGTATTCTCATCTCATAAACCTGTCGATCTCTACAATTACTATGGAGTTGACCTCATCACTGTTAACCCTGAAGAGATTGAGACTGACCTTTCCGGTGAGTTCAAGACTCTGAAGGAGTACAGCAACGGCGTTGAGTTCCAGGTATACGACAGCAAAAACAATCGTCTTGACAATGGTAGGGTTGTTGACCCTGCTCATAAGTGCACAGCTAAGAAGGGTGCAACGAACTATGATTACCTCTGGTACTCTAACAACACCGCAACTGTTGTTAACTTCAACATCAGGGTTCCTGTAAGAATCCACCACAAGTGGAGCCAGAACGACCTGATCGTTTGGGTTGAGGGTACTGTTAACAGAACTGTAGGCAACTAATCGCTGATTTCTGATTAATCTATAATAAATTTCCCCGGTTTGCGAAAACGAGCCGGGGATTTTTTTCTTAGAAGACCGTGACTTACATACTAATAAACACTCCTTAAGAGCAGATGACGAGAAAATTTATGTTGATCTGGCTATTCACGCTTGTCTTTGCGACTGTCGCATCCGGAACCGACCGTAAGGATGACCGGCATCTTGTTCGTTCCATCAATTCTGTTTCCGCTGGCTTCACTCCCGAATGGAATGTGCGGATTTTGGGAGGAGGTGCCTATTCGTTGGGCGAGGCCGATTTCGCCGATCTACTCACTCCTGCGGCTCAGTTGTCTGTAGGATGCAGGTTCGACCAGATGTTAGGAGCGAGAATCTCTTTCAGCGGCTGGCAGGCCAAAGGCAGGTACAACTATCCTTACCTTGATTATCAATGGAATTATGTGCTTTCGAGTGCTGAGATCGTCTTTGATCTGATGTCGTTGTTTGGAGGCTGGCATCGAGATCGCCTACTGAGTGTCAATCTGTTCGCTGGCGGTGGCGCCGCGGCTGGCTTCAGGAACATCGAGGCCGCCCGTATGCTCAGGAATAACGAGACTTTCTATGGCTTCGAGAAGCTGTGGACGGGTACTAAGATTTTCTGGGGTGCCCGTGGTGGCCTTGAACTTGATCTGCGTCTTTCGCACTGTCTCTCACTCTGTCTTGAGACAAATGTGATAATGTTCCCTGATGAATTCAATTCTAAGGTAGGTAAGGATGACCCTTTCGACTGGCAATTCAACTGTCTTGTGGGATTTAAATTCAGTTTTGGCCGATAAGGCAGCGCATGCCGAACCATTCTATTAATATTATTTCAATTATTCATTAATTATATGAGAAATTATTTCAAGTCGGGCTTCCGCTTCGTCACCGCCGCATTCATTACTTTGTCGGCGTTGGTGTCGTGTACCGACTATCAGGACGAGATCAACAATCTCGGCAAACTCTATGAAGACCACGAGCAGCGCCTTAAGAACTTCGAGACGTTGACTGATGATTTTAGTTCGCAACTTAAGAGTCTGGCTGCCCTTGTCAATGCTATGGAGAGAGGAGACTACATCAAGTCTGTTGTCCCTGTTGAGAATGGCTACACAATCTATTTCAACAAACAGTCTCCGGTCACCATCACCAATGGTAAGAATGGCAGTGATGGCGCTGACGGGAAAACGCCTGATGTCTCGATCAGGAAGGACGCTGATGGATTTTACTATTGGACTTTGAACGGAGAGTGGATCTTGTCCGGTGGTCAGAAAGTCAGAGCCAATGCTGTTGACGGAGAGAAGGGCGACAAGGGCGACAAGGGCGATAAGGGTGACCAGGGGGATAAAGGTGATAAGGGCGACAAAGGTGATTCCGGGACTGTCGGTGCCGTCCCTTTGCTGCGTATTAATGCGTCCACCAATGAGTGGGAGGTCTCTGCTGACGGAGGAAAGACTTGGACCACCACCGGAACCAAAGCGACTGGCCCGAAAGGTGACCCTGGGGAGAAGGGTGACAAGGGCGATAAAGGCGATGGAGCCAGCGGTCTGTTCGCTGACGTAAAACTCTCCGAAGACGGGAAAACCTTGATTCTGACAATGACGGATGGCACCGTCTATAATATTCCTATCGCTCAGAAGGAAGATGAGCCGGAGGAGAAATACATCTGGGTAGGAGGCAACACGATTGACTCCAACAACGCTTCCAGCGTCGGAGGAACCTGGCTCAAGAAGGGAAAGGTTTCGTACGATTTTGAGACCAAGATTCTCACACTCGAAAATGTGGAGATAGAGACCACTCTCAACAATGTCGGCATCAAGTCGGAGGTGTCCGGGTTAACAATCAATGTGATAGGTAATTGCTCGATCAAGTCTTACGCTACTGCTGTCAGTGCCTTCGCTCCAATGACGATAACCGGTGCGGGTGTCCTTAAGCTCGAGGGTTCTTCGGCTGGTATAATGATGCAGACCGGATCTTCAGTCACCATTTCCGACGTGGATGTCAGGGTGAAGGGTGCCTGGGGAATCACCAGCCGTCAGGGTCTTGACGGCTATCTTAAGGTCGAGGGAACGAAGACTTATCTTTCGGCGGAAGGAACTTCCGGTTCGATCGCCGATATTGGTGGCCTTGGACTTGACGGGTGCAAGATCACCGTGCCTGAGAGCGCTGTCTTTGACTCTTTCTCCGGTTCAGTAGTTGTTGGCGAGGATGTAGTGAAGACTCTTGTGGAGATCAAGAGTGTGTACGACCTCTCCATCGGAGGAGAGAAAGTCTCCGCTGACAACGCCGCAAGCATCACCGGTCCGTGGCTGAAGGGTGGCAGCGTCTCCTATGAGGTCGCTTCCAACAGCCTTGTCCTGACCAACACGGAGATTGTCTCTTCGTCGGCCGGAATCGTGTCCTCCATCGAGAATCTCAAGATCCGTGTGAACGGGAAATGCTCCATCAACTCGTCCGGATCAGCCATTCAGTCTGCCGGTTCTTTGAATATTCTCGGAGCGGGAGATCTGAATCTGACCAGCGCTTCCGGCAGCGGTGTCGCGCTTACTGAGAATACATCCAGACTCACGGTTCGCGGCGGCAAGGTGAACGCGTCCGGCGTTTATGGCGTCTCCGGTGTGGCTGATGGCTTGACCTATCTGACTGTCACGGGTTCCGAGACCGAGGTGACGGCGAGAGGAAGCTCCGGCTCAGTGGTGAATATAGATGCCCTTGACCTCGACGGCCTTGTCATCTCTACCCCGGAAGGAGCCAAGTTCGATGCCGCTAACAGAGGCATAGTCAAGGATGGCGAGATTGTCACATCGAAGGTTGTGATCGGGAAGAAAACCACTTATGACCTTTGGATCGGTGGTGTCAGGGTGACTGCCGAGAACGCCTCCAGCATAACCGGATCTTGGTTAGGAGGTGGCTCGATCACCTACAGCGCCGCCAGCAATCTACTGACTTTGAACAGTGTGACAATCAGCCTGACGGATGATTCCACGATTGGTATTGACTCCCGTATCGATGGACTGAAGATCTATCTTAGCGGCACGTCTTCCGTGACCTCGAAGGCGCAGACGATGTCCGTGTCCGGCTCTGTCTCCCTGATCGGAGGAGGAACTCTGAATCTGGAAAGCGAGGGTTGCGGCGTCTCCTTGGCCGCCAATGGCGCGATGTTCAGCGTCGCCAAGGCCTTTGTCAATGTCAAAGGCCGCTGGGGAATTGTCGGAGGCAAGGCCTACAATGCCTACTTGGAACTCTCCGATGCCGCGGGAGAACTGTCGGCTGAGGGGGCCGAAGGCTCGATTGTGGATATTGGAGGACTTGCATTGGCTGATGGATGCGCCATCACTATCCCTGACGGGGCTGTTTTCGACACCGCCAGGAAAGCTGTCGTGACAAGTGAGGGTGAGGTCGTCAAGGCCAAAGTGAGAATCGGCAAGAAGTAGAAGCCGGACTCTGTGACTGGTCAAGCCATTTCGCCAAGGCTCTTTATGGGGCCGGTGAAGTGGCTTCTCCTTTTTCCTCTGCCTCCAAGACCTCCCCTCTGACCCTGAGGATGATCTGGTTTGGACTCGAGGAAACGTACACGGCGATGGACTTGTCGAAGTGGCCAGATCCTATCTGATTGGAGAACAGTACCTTTATCTCGCCGTTCTCTCCCGGTTTTGTCGGTTTTCCCGACCATTCCACCTGCGTGCAGCCGCACGATACGATCACCTTTTGTATGACAATCGCCACGTTGGTGTTGTTTCTGTACTTGAATATGCAGGTCTGTGATCCACCGCTCTCGGCGAACTTTCCGAAGTCGTGCACCTTGTTCTCGAAAGTCAGCGTTTTGTCCACCACCACACTTTGGCCTTGTGCCGCTGCGGAAGAGATGACTCCTATCGGCAGTGTCTGAACAGTCAACAGCAGAACACTGGACAGAAGATATTCAATAACAGCAATTTTTCTCATTTGCCTATGTTTTTGGATTCGGCTCTTTACGGACATTGCAGCAGGGCTGCCGAATCGGTTGTGTCATTATGCGCAAGTCCATTCAAATATAACGAATTGTCGCCAAATATGAAAACTATGCTTGGCAGAGAATATACCAACGAAAACACCGATTGAAATGCCACGAAAACACCGATTGAAATGCCACGAAAACACCGATTGCTTTGTGCTTTTACGTTAATTTTCATAACTTTGGCAAATAAATGAAAATTTAGTATGGAATATCTCAAGAGAATCGCTGATCGTATATTGCAAGACAACCTTGAAGCCTCGGGCGCGGTGCTTGTTGAGGGGCCGAAATGGTGCGGAAAAACCACGACATGCAGCCAAATTGCTAACAGCTCCATTAGTTTGCAGGATGTTGACATGAGGGATGAATATCTGGCGACGGCGGCTTCCAAGCCATCGCTTCTTCTGATGGGCGACACTCCACGTTTGATTGACGAATGGCAGGACGCACCAGTGATCTGGGATGCCGTCCGTACTATATGTGATAAAAGAGGTGGTGTCCCGGGACAGTTCATCCTTACTGGCTCCAATAGGGTGAAAAAAGAAGAGACCAGACATTCGGGAACAGGCAGGATCGCAAAGATGAAAATGCTCCCTATGAGTTTATGGGAGTCAAAGGAGTCGACAGGACAGGTCTCTGTCGGTGAACTGTTTAATGACCCGGAATATGATATTGACGGTAGAACTTCAAAACTGTCTGTCGAGGAATTGATTCTTGCGGCGTGCCGTGGTGGATGGCCAGCATCGCTTCTTCCTGTAAAAAACAAGGCCCGGTTGCTTGTTGCCAAGAATTATATGAAAAGTGTCTGCTCGGAGGATATTTCCAGAATAGATGGAGTTCAGCGTGACGAGAAGACTGCCGCGATGATAATGCGTTCATACGCCCGTAACATCTCAACGATTGTCAAAAAGACATCAATGCTTTCGGATGTCACTTCTTCCGGTGAGGTAAGCTGCTCTTCGGACACGTTTGATGATTATGTCAAGGCTTTGGAAAAATTGTTTGTCATTCAGGATATAGGTGCATGGTGTCCGGCGATAAGGAGTAAATCAAACATCAGAAGTACCCCTAAAAGATCGTTCTGTGATCCGTCTGTCGCGGTCGCCGCTTTGGGGTTGTCTCCGGATATCTTGATGACACAATTGAAGACATTTGGGTTCCTGTTCGAGCAGATGTGCATACGTGATCTTCGGATTTACACGATGGATCAAGATAGCCACCTTTCGTATTACCGGGACAGGTACGGACTTGAAGCGGATGTCGTGTTGCATCTTTCGGACGGACGCTATGCCTTGATTGAGTGCAAACTCGGCAGCCGCGAGATTGAGGACGGTGCGGCACATCTGCTTGAACTTAAGCGGCTGATAAAAACACACAACGAATCTGAGATGCAGAACCCGCTGAGAGAGCCGGATCTGCTTATGATCATCACAGGTGGCCAAATGGCGTACACAAGGCCTGATGGGGTCAAGATTGTTCCTATTGGGTGCTTGAAGGACTGAGCGTGCGCTGTAACTATATTATAGGTATATATCTTTAAGCCCTTACGGCCGCCGAGCCAGCCGAAGCATCCGGCATCCCGATCATAACGACTGTTTTCCCCTGCTTTCGCATGCAAAGTGCATGTCGGAGGCGGGTTTTGCTTATGAATATGTTCGTTCCGGAAGCTTGTGACGTGGATTCCCGTGAGAAATGGGATGTCACTCATAGTGACAAATGCTTTTTTTTCGGTTTTTCGGCAATTTCTATATGAAAAATCTTGCTTATGAAAAATTAAACCCATATATTTGTCATTGTGTTATGGAGTACCCCCTTGTGGGGGCCGCAAAACATATTTATTACTATGAGTAACAATTATACGTTTTATTTATTTCAATTTTGTTTTTAGCTATGAACAAAAAAATTAAAAACTTGTTCCTCGTTGGAGCCCTTGTCTTGGGCTTCGCTGGAGTAGCCGTATCTTGTACGGACTACGAGGGCGACATCGACAACTTGACGGAACGTGTGAAGAAGCTGGAGAACACTGTAAGTGATCTTCAGACTGCTATCACCAACGGTGCCGTCATCACGGATGTGACGCCTATTACTAACGGAGTCAAGGTGACTCTGAGCAACAAAAAGTCTTTCGAGATTACCAATGGTAAAGATGGCAATGACGGCAAGGACGGCGCTCCTGGCAAGGACGGTTCTGTTGTTACCATCGGTGCCAATGGCAACTGGTTCATTGACGGTAAGGACACCGGATTCGCCTCAAAGGGTGACAAGGGTGACAAGGGTGACAAGGGTGATCCTGGTAAGGACGGCAACGACGGCGCACCTGGCGCTCCTGGCAAGGACGGCGTTGACGGCAAGGATGCCCTTCAGATCTGGTATCAGCCTTGCACCGACAAGAGTGACGCCAACTACGGCAAGTGGGTTAAGTACACCTATGATCCTGCCTCCAAGGAGACAACTTCTGAGGTCACGAACATCGATGTGTTCCCTGAGGGAACCATAACGGCTGTTTATGACGAGGAGAGCGGCAAGATTACCTTCCACAATGTCGAGGGAGCGAAGGATGGCGTGGTTGAGATCAGTCTTCTTACAACCGTCAAGAGCCTTGCTCTTATTCCAGAGGCTCTGATGGAGGGTCTTGGCTACATCGAGTTCCCTTATGGTATCATCATTCCGGACGAAGAGAATGATACAGTTGTCTTCTACTCTTCTGGCGTAGCCAATGTGACTTACAGGCTCAATCCTGAGAACGCTGATGTTAACGCAAATGAATGGGCTTTCATCAACAGAAAGGTAAAGACCATCCAAATGAGAAGCGCTTCTGACAAGAAGGATCTTGTCTCTATCGTAAGCGAGAATCAGAAGCCTGTCGTTAAGGGTGGAGAGGCTACTTTCTCTATCAAACTCAATGATTTTAACCACTTCCCTATTCAGACATGGTTTGGACCTGGTGCTGATAATGATCCAGAGGATCTCAAGAACGACATCATCGCTCTTCAGACTTACGCTAATGGTGAGACCATCACTTCCGACTATGCCTATGTAGGCATCGGTGGCCTCTATGCTCATTATGGTCTTATCCATAAGGATTTCACAAAAAATGATGTTAGCCCGATTGACAAGACAATTAGACCGTATCGCTCTGAGCCTATCGCAATCAACAATCCTGCTGACGATGAACTCTACGCTCCAGAACTTCCTACTCCGGAGCTTCTCTACACTGAGACTCTTGATCTTAAAGACTACGTAACGCTTCTTGCTGATGGTTATAATGTTAAAGACGCACTTGCTGAAGAGATCGGTGTTGATGTTGACTACAAGTTTGAGCTCGTTAACGAGAAGGGTGAGGTCAACAAGCCTTTCCTCGGAGAAGATAAACGTACTGATCAGAATCAGTTCGTTGTTATCGAAGGCAGCAAGATCAGGGTTAACGATAAGTTCCTTAATGAGTCAACCCGTCCTGCTGTCAACAGAACCCCTCAGGTAAAGGTTACCGCCACCACCAAGCTCGGTGACAAGGAGTACACTCTTGCTACTTGCTACATCATGATCAGAATCGTCGAGGAGAAGGTTGAACCTGAAGTTCCTGTTGTTTACTACAAGACCTTCACAGATCACTTCGTTAAGTTCTGTGGCGATAATGTCATCAAGTTCACTACTCCTATGACTGCATGCCCTGACTACACTGATGACAAGCTTGAAGTTACTTGGAAAGAGGTTAACCAGACTGTCCTTGGTGGATTGGGTCTCTCTTACGAGGCATTCCTTCAGGATTACGACACGGACAACCTCTATGTCCTCGACATCAAGAAGAGTGCTGATGGTCAGCTTGACACCACTTACGTTCCTGTAAAGCAGTACACATTCCCTGAAGGCATCACATTCTTTGTTGAGGCTCCGGAAGAGTGGAATACTTCTACTAACGTAATCTCTCTCTTGGTTGATAAGAACGCTAAGATCCCTTCAGATAAGACAACGATCGAGTTCGCTTATAAGGCTAAGAAGAACAGCAAGAAGACCCCTAATGTTGGCTTCAAGTTCGCTTACGAGATCTCTGCGAAGACTCCTACGACGCACGAGCATGAGTTCGTAACTCCTCTCAAGCTTATCCTCAACCCTGATTACCTCCTTGGTAAGATGAATGTGCCTGTAGAAGCTAAGCCTGTTTCCAAGTACATCCCGTCAACTGAGAACTACGATGTTTACGCTGGCGTTCGTGTCAAGGGTAAGGCTGATGCCAACAAGAACTTCACTTACTCTTCATCTCTCATCGAGCACTTCGAGGAGTACGGTAAGAACATCAACATCGCTGACGATGCCACAATCTCCTTCGAGATTATGAACAGCACGGCTGATTGGAAGGTTAACTATCCAAAGGATGCTTACAAGTTCATCACCAAAGATGGAAACGTTGATAAGGTAGTCTTCACAGCTGCTGAGTTCAAGGCTATCATCGAAGCTCCTGCGACATCACCTGACATCAAGTTCATGAACAACATTCTTACCGAGGACACCGCTGTTCTCGTGAAGGTTACTGAGACATGTACTACCGAAGCTGATGTGATCACTCCTGCCACGGAGAAGGTTGGTTACTACTATGTAGTCTTCCAGACTCCTTTCAAGGTCATCACAACTAATAAGGACATTGAACTCGGTACATTCAAGAATGAGAAGGACGTGACCTATATCCCAACCGATGTCAAGGTTGTCGAGAAGGAGAACGAGGCTAAAGTTATCTTCACCTTCGATCCGGCTACAGGTACGATGATCGCTTCTGATTATGCAAAGACTCAGTATGGCCTCAATAACCTCCAGGGCTCTGTCGAATTCAAGGCTGGTAATGCTCTTACCTATCCTTACAAGGACAACTCTAAGGAGTCATTCGGTGGATGTCTCACGTATGGCGAGAATGTAACAACCAAGGGTCTCTTCGTTGCTTGGGAGAATCTCGGTACCGACCTTCTTGTTGACAAGTACGCTGACTATAACCTTGTTGTCAAGATTGGTGATCTCTACACTCTTGACCTTAAGGGTAAGGTAACCGTTCTTTCTACAGCTAACACCAAGGCTAAATGGCCAGGCGGTATCGCTGACAAGAACAAGTAGTTTACTACTCTTGACGAGTATTAATCTATAATATTTCTTAAGAGGGAAGATAGTTTTCTGTCTTCCCTCTTTTGAATATCTCTCGACTTTGTTACAATGTTATTTCGTCTTATGAGATTATATGGATTAATGATGTTGTCGCTTGCTTTTGCGGCAATCTCCTGCCAGAAGGAGCCTTCTGCTCCGGCACCTGATGTTCCAGGGCAAGAAAAGACTTCCAGATTGCTAAAGGCTTATCTTTCGGTTGAGACCAAGGCGGCCATTACCGACAATTTCGGCTCTGTAAGTTGGAATCCCTCCGACAGCATCAGCATTTTCGATTCTGATTCCGGTTCGGGTGGTAATAAGTTTGTCACTGAGAAGGGGGGAACTACTGCTGTGTTTGCCGGACAGGCTTCTGAGCCGGCCGGAGGCTATTACTATGGAGTTTATCCTTACAGTAGCTCGACATCTTTCGCATCTAATGTTGTCAGTGCATCCCTGCCCGCTGTGCAGCAGGCTGTGTCCGGCTCTTTTGACCCGGCTGCGTTCCTTATGGTAGGGCGATCCGCGTCCACTGATCAAATGGGCTTCTATGATGCCTTGGGCGGCATCCGTTTTACGGTTTCAGAATCGGGGTATGACAAGGTCATATTCAGAGGCAATGCCAATGAAGCGGTAGCAGGATCGGTCTCAATTTCTTTCGGAGAAGATGGTGTTCCGCTCTGTCATGCGGCCTCTTCGGAAACATCCACACAGATTTCTCTTGAAGGGGAGTTCAATGCGGGAGAGTTCTATTATCTCTCCATTATCCCTCAGTCTTTCAAGAAAGGATTCACTCTGACTTTCTATAAAGGTGGTGCGGAGGAAAGCCGCTCTGTCTGCGAATCTTTCGTAAGGGTGCAGAGGTATTATTTCGCCACGGTCCGCAATGCCGACATTCCTTCGTCGATTTCGAATATTCTTGATGGTGAGCCGCTGGACGCTAAAGGAACAGCTAACTGTTACATTGTACGCGAGGCCGGTTCGTACAAACTTCCTCTAGTGCGTGGAAATTCCCGTACATCAGTCGGCGCCGTGGATCATGCCGGTGTGGTTTGGGAGACCGACAACTCGGCTAACGCTGTCGATAAGGGAACTCTGATTAATTCCTCTGTCCGTGTCAAGAACGGTTGCCTGTACTTCAAGACCGCCGAACAGTTCAAGCCTGGTAACGCCCTTGTGGCCGCATACGACTCCAATGACAGGATACTCTGGTCCTGGCATATCTGGATGTGTGATTTCGACGCGGATCAGACAGCGCAGCGCTATCAAGGAGCATCTGTGGATATGATGGACAGAAATGTTGGCGCGCTGTCCTCATCTTATGAGGGAGTGGCCTCTTACGGCCTTTTCTATCAATGGGGACGCAAGGATCCTTTCATGGGGGTGGCGTCCATAGATGGCACACCTATGGCTTCCACGTGTCAGTTCGAACAGTTGGCTTCCAACGCTGACTGTACGGTTGACTTTGCTGTCGCCAATCCGACTACTTTCATCACTTGCGATCTCAGCACCGGAAACGATTGGCTGTATGCAGGGCGTCAGAATGAACTTTGGACAGATGTGAAGACCATCTATGACCCTTGTCCGGCCGGATGGCGTGTGCCTAAAGGTGGCCCGGATGGGGTTTGGAACCAAGTGAGCGAGGGCTCGTACTCTGCGGACACATCTAATCACGGTGTGCGTTTCACCCTGTCTTCCGGAGGTGTAGCCTGGTACCCTTGCACGGGCTATCTTAAAAGAGGTAATGCGACTATCGCGCTTGCAGGCTTGTTTGCCGATTATTGGACGACAACTACCGCCTCGCAGACTACGACAACTTTTGAGATTCATGTCAAAAATACTGCGGCGGAGTCCGAGATTAACCTGTATTGCAACAACAAATCACGTGGCGATGGCCATGCAGTAAGGTGCCAGAGGCAGTAGAAGTTAGAGAAAAATTGAATCATGATGAAAAAGTATATTCTTTTACTCATTTCGGCCCTGTGCCTTTTTTACGCCTGTCAGGAGGAGTTGATCGGGGTAAGCTCGGTCGCCGTTGACAAGGAGCGTCAAGATCTCTCCATCGGGGCTTCGTTTGTGTTGAAAGCGATCATCTCACCATCGAATGCGGACAATCAGAAGATTATCTGGACGGTTGAGAATAGCTCGGTTGTTGACTATGTTGACAATCAGGACGGTAGCGCCACCATCAAGGGACTTAAGGTCGGGACTTCCAAGGTCACGGCAAGGACTGATGACGGAGGATTCATGTCTTCGTGCAATGTGACTGTCGGAGTCGGGGTCGAGAAGATCGAGCTCGACAAGTCTGAACTGTCTCTGAAAAAAGGAGAGTCCGCTTCCCTTAAGGCCACCATATTCCCTGAAAACGCTTCGGACAAGTCCCTCAAATGGGGCTCCTCTGACGTTTCTGTCGCCACTGTTGACGCGTATGGCAATGTCAAGGCGGAGGGCAATGGAGAGGCGACGGTTTTTGTCTCCTCGTCAGACGGCGGTTTCACGGCCTACTGCAATGTCAAGGTAGGTACTTCTGTCACAGGCATTAGCCTTGACCCACGTGAATTCACTCTTGAGACAATCGGAAGCAGTTTCACGATCAAGCCGGTGATCTCTCCTGAGGATGCATCGGATTTAGGGGTTGTTTGGGAAAGCGCGGACACGAAGGTCGTGTCGGTTGCCTCGGATGGTACCGTGACCGCGATCGGTCCCGGTACGACGACTGTGACCGCCACAACCAACGACGGCTCATTCACTTCAAACTGTGTTGTGAGTGTCAAGAGTCCTGCGCAGCATGTCTCGCTCGACAAGACGAGTCTGAAACTTCTCGAAGGAGAGAGCGGCAAACTCACGGCGACGGTGTACCCGTTGAACTCGACGCAGAAGACCCTTACGTGGGTGTCCGATCATCCTGATGTCGCTTCGGTTGACAACGAAGGTAATGTGACCGCCCGCAAGGCTGGCGCGGCGACAGTCACGGTCAAGGTGGCCGAGAAGGTGACAGCTGTCTGCAAGGTTACTGTCATCAGCCGTGTCACCGGGATTTCCATGAGTGAGACGACTGTCGAATTAAAACCTGGTGAAAAACACCAACTGGAAGCGACGGTTCTTCCTCAGAACGCCTCGAATGCCGAGGTCACGTGGTACTCGGACAAAGAATCGGTCGCTAAAGTCTCGCAATCGGGACTTGTGTCTGCCGTGAGTACGGGAGAGGCTACGATCCACGTCGTTACCTCTGACGGAGGTAAGATGGCGACCTGTCTTGTAAAGGTCGGGACACCGGTCAAGGGAATCACCCTGTCGATCTCCTCCAAAACCCTTTATGTCGGAGACCCTTCATTGGACATCAGCGCGACCTTGACTCCTGCCAATGCCACAGACAAGTCTCTCGAATGGTCAAGTTCGGATCCTGAGGTGGCGTCAATTGCCCCTGGCGCGGCGTTGCATGCGGTCATCAAGCCACTGAAGCCAGGGAAAACCACTATTACAGCCACTACTAAAGACGGCGGGTTCAAAGCCGATTGTGAAGTGACTGTCAAGCGTCACGTCTCCGGAGTCTCTCTCAGCAAGTCTTCTCTGAATCTGTACGTTGGTGAGACGGAATCTCTTGCCGCGACAGTTGCCCCAGAGGACGCCTCTGACAAGACTGTCTCTTGGTCATCGGGCAATTCCGCTGTGGCGTCCGTGTCAAAAGACGGAAAGGTGACCGCTAACAAGGCTGGCAAGGCGACCATCACCGTCACAACCAAGGACGGTGGATTTACGGCCACCTGCGAGGTAGTGGTCAAATGTCACGTTTCCGGGGTCGCTGTCAGCAAGCCGGAATTGACTATGCACGTTGGCGGTACAGAGTTGCTTACGGCTGTGATTAGTCCGGCTGACGCCACTGACAAGTCGGTGACTTGGTCGTCAGACCATCCGGAAATCGCTTCTGTGGGTGAGAAAGACGGAAAGGTGACCGCAAAGAAAACCGGAAAGGCGGTTATCACTGTCAAGACCGCTGACGGTGGACATCAGGCTTCCTGCAATGTGACTGTCCTTGAACCGGTCGTTTATGCCACTTCCCTTACTTTGACATCTCAGACATCGTCTCTGAACATAGGAGAGTCCACTGCGTTGACTCTTAAGATGCTTCCTGCCAATGCGGATGAAACGCTTGTGTGGGAGTCTGACAACGAGTCCGTGGCGAAGGTTGTGAACGGTGATGTCACCGCTTTGGGAGTCGGAGTGGCTAAGATCAAGGTCAAGGGCAAGAATGTCACGTCGAACGAGGTGACAATCACCGTCATCGATAAGTATGCGGTCACCGGCGTGAAACTGAACGAGAAGTCGCTGACTCTTGAAGTTGGTAAGAGTGGAAAGCTCATAGCCACCGTTCTGCCTGAGGATGCGAGGGACAAGACCGTAACCTGGAGTTCGGACAAGGAATCTGTCGCGACTGTCAATGAGGGGGTTGTCACCGCGGTTTCTCCAGGCACTGCCACAATCAAGGTGGCGGCGGGAGCCGGAGCGTTCACGGCAACTTGTTCGGTCACGGTAACCGAGCGTCTGATACCTATCGAAATGATCTCCTATTCAGAGGAAAATAAGGACATTAACTTGAAAATGGGAGGATCCTACACCATCAGGGTTAAGGTCTCTCCGGATAATGCGACAGAACCGCTGAAGATCTCTCCTGCGATCAACTGTCCTGTGACTTACGATGCTGTCAAGGATAAGGGAACGCCATATTGGAATGTTAAGGTCAAGGCGATCTACAAGGAAGGAAGAGGATCCTTGGCCATTGATTCGAAGAGTTATTCCACCCAATGCTTTGTCAAGGTGACAAAGGTTCCTGTCAGTGGCATAACCCTCGACATGTCGGAAACGTCGATGAGAGTTGGACAGACCCTCACGTTGACTCCTAAGGTGTCACCTTCGGATGCCTCCATCAAGGATGTTATCTGGGATTCGTCCGACAAGTCGGTGGCTTACGTCTCGCAGTCCGGCATCGTGACCGCAAAGAGCGGCGGCAAGGTGTTCATAACCGCGAAATCCAAAGACAACAGCAGCGTCGTTGCGACGTGTGTGATCCTTATCAGGTCTGATACTGTCGGTGCCGGCGGCTCAGAGGGCGTTGGCTTTATTGATTGGTAGCGATGATTGACATAGGATGGTGATCACAATGTTGTACTGAGTAATTATTATGGCTTATTTCAGTATCAATTTTGCAGATTAGAAAAAAAATCGTATTTTAGCACCACTATTTGTGCAAATTTATATTCAATAATATTATGAAACGTTTTTTTGCTATTCTCGCAAGCATGGTGCTTGTGGCTTCTCTGTCCGTTGCGAACGCACAGAAGAAGGACTTTAACCCTTATTGGTTTATGCAGCTTCAGGGTGGTGCGGCTCACACTATCGGTGAGACCTCATTCTCTGACCTTATCTCGCCTTCGGCAGCTGTCTCATTCGGCTATCAGTTCTCTCCGGTTTTCGGAGCAAGGCTCAATGTCAACGGCTGGCAGGCTAAGGGTGCCGTGAATGGTCCTACCACAGTCTACAAGTTCAACTATGTCGAGGGTGCGGCTGACATCATGATCGATGTCGCGTCCATCTTCGCAGGCTATAAGTTCGACAGAACCCTGAATCCTTACATCTTCGGTGGTGTAGGTGTCAACTACGCATTCAACAACGACGATGCCGTAAAGGTTAAGGATCAGTTCCGCAGTGGTTACCTCTGGGAGGACAACAAGATCTCACCTGCTTTCAGAACAGGTGCCGGCCTCAACATCCGTCTCACCGACGTCATCGCTCTCAACCTTGAGGGTAACTGCAGCTTCCTTGACGACCACTTCAACTCTAAGAAGGGCTCAAAGGCTGACTTCCAGATCAAGGCTGTCGCAGGTCTTACCTTCAGCTTCGGAAAGGCAAAGCCAGCTCCGGCACCTGTTCCAGTTCCGGCTCCGGCACCTGTTGTTAAACCAGAACCAGAACCAGAACCAGTAGTTGAGGAGAAGGTTGAGGTTGTTCCTGCATTCGAGTCACTTTCACGCAACATCCTCTTCGTCATCAACAAGTGGGACATCCGTGAGAGCGAGCAGCTCAAGATCGATGAGGTTGTCGAGGCTCTCAAGGCCAACCCTGACACCAAGGTTCGCGTTTCCGGTTACGCTGACAAGGCCACTGGTACCGCCAAGAGAAACAAGTTCCTCTCCGAGAAGAGAGCTGAGGTTGTCGCTGAGGCCATCGTTAACGCCGGCATCAACAAGGACAGGATCATCACTGAGTATTTCGGTGACACCGTCAATCCATTCGAGACTCCTGAGGAGAACCGTGTCGCTGTCTGCCTCGTTAAATAATCTGGCGTGATAATTGAAAGAATATAAAGGCTGGGTTTCAACCCCCGGCCTTTTTTTGAGACTAAAACAGTAAGTTAATAAATACATTATTTTATTATGAGAATTGTACGTGTTACTGGCAGGGAGATTCTTGATTCAAGAGGAAACCCTACAATCGAGTGTGAAGTTGAACTCGAATCCGGCATCATCGGTGTCGCTTCCGTTCCATCAGGCGCATCAACAGGCGAGAACGAGGCTCTTGAGCTTCGTGACGGTGACCCTAAGCGCTACGGCGGAAAGGGCGTTCTCAAGGCTGTCGCCAACATCAACGAGAAGATCGCTCCAGAAATCATCGGAATGTCCTGCCTTGAGCAGAGGGCTATCGATGAGGCTATGATCAAACTCGACGGCACCGCCACCAAGAGCAACCTCGGCGCAAACGCCATCCTCGGTGTTTCCCTCGCTGTCGCTCACGCCGCCGCCAACTACCTTGACATTCCTCTCTACCGCTACATCGGTGGAACCAACGGCCACGTGCTTCCTGTTCCTATGATGAATATCATCAACGGTGGAGCCCACTCAGACGCTCCTATCGCTTTCCAGGAGTTCATGATCCGTCCTGTAGGCGCCAAGAGCATCGCCGAAGGTGTAAGAATGGGTGCCGAGGTGTTCCACGCTCTCCAGAAGGTTCTCAAGGGCCGCGGACTCTCTACCGCTGTCGGTGACGAGGGTGGTTTCGCTCCAAAGCTGGGCGGCATCAACGACGCTCTCGACTGCATTATGGAGGCTATCGAGAAGGCTGGTTACAAGCCAGGCGCTGATGTTACCATCGCTATGGACTGCGCCGCATCAGAGTTCTGCTTCAAAGAGGGCGACAAGTTCTTCTATGACTACAAGCAGCTCAAGACCGGTATGGCCAAGGATCCAGAGGGAAAGAAACTCTCTACCGATGAACAGATCGCTTACCTTGAGGAGCTCATCGCCAAGTATCCTATCGACTCCATCGAGGACGGCCTCAGCGAGGAAGACTGGGAAGGCTGGGTTAAGCTTACCGCCGCTATCGGTGGCAAGTGCCAGCTTGTAGGTGACGACCTTTTCGTTACCAACACCAAGTACCTTGAGAAGGGTATCAAGATGGGCGCTGGTAACTCCATCCTCATCAAGGTTAACCAGATCGGTTCCCTGACCGAGACCCTCGACGCCATCGAGATGGCTCACCGTCACGGCTACACCACCGTTACCTCTCACCGTTCAGGCGAGACCGAGGACACCACGATCGCTGACATCGCTGTCGCTACCAACAGCGGTCAGATCAAGACCGGTTCCCTCAGCCGCACCGACCGTATCGCCAAGTACAACCGTCTGATGAAGATCGAGATGGAGCTCGGCGAGACAGCCCAGTATGGCTACAAGAAACTTAAGTAATTTCGATAGCAATTATCGAATATATCAAAAAGTCTTAAAAAAGGCGGGTTCGATGTTAAAATCGGCCCGCTTTTTTGTCGTTTGGGGGAATTTGTGTAAATTTGGCTTGGATTTTTCAGCAGTGAGATTTCGTCGCGTGAGCGACACGTTAACAACCATATTCAAAATGGCAGAAAAAGAAAACATAGGGTACATTGCCCAGGTCATCGGACCTGTGGTGGATGTCCATTTCGATGTGACTGATGAGGAGGCTCAGCTTCCGCGTATTCACGACGCTCTTGATGTCGAAAGAGGCGAGGGAAAAAGGCCTTTGGTCATTGAGGTTCAGCAACATATCGGTGAAGACACTGTAAGGTGTGTCGCTATGGACTCGACAGACGGTTTGAGACGCGGAATGAAGGCTGTGAACACTCACGCTCCGATCTCGATGCCTACCGGGGCGCAGATCAGAGGCCGTGTCATGAACGTTGTCGGGGATTCCATTGACGGACTCGGCGATCTCAACGAAGACAATTCCTTGCCTATACACCGTGAGCCTCCTAAGTTCGAGGATCTCAAGACCTCGCAGGAAGTGCTTTACACCGGCATCAAGGTCATTGACCTTCTGGAGCCTTATCTGAAAGGCGGAAAGATCGGCCTTTTCGGTGGAGCCGGAGTCGGTAAGACAGTGCTCATCAAGGAGTTGATTAATAATATTGCCAAGAAACATAACGGATTCTCAATCTTCGCCGGAGTAGGGGAGCGTACCAGGGAAGGTAATGACCTGCTTCGTGAGATGATCGAGTCCGGTGTCATCAAGTATGGTGACGAGTTCGTGAAGTCGATGGAGGAAGGCCATTGGGATCTCTCCAAGGTCGATCGCAAAGAACTTGAGAAATCCCAGGTGGCGATGGTGTTCGGCCAGATGAACGAACCGCCGGGAGCGCGTTCCTCAGTGGCCCTGTCCGGACTGACCCTCGCCGAGTCTTTCAGAGACAGTGACAAGGGTGACGGCCCGAGGGACATCCTCTTCTTCATCGACAACATATTCAGGTTCACCCAGGCGGGCTCGGAGGTTTCCGCCCTTCTCGGACGAATGCCTTCCGCTGTGGGCTACCAGCCTACCCTCGCCACGGAGATGGGCCAGATGCAGGAGCGCATCACTTCGACGAAGAACGGCTCAATCACCTCAGTCCAGGCTGTTTACGTGCCGGCGGACGACTTGACCGACCCTGCTCCTGCGACCACCTTCTCCCACCTCGACGCAACGACGGTGCTCAGCAGAAAAATCACTGAGTTAGGAATATACCCGGCCGTGGATCCGCTTGAGTCCACTTCCCGAATCCTTGACCCTAACATCGTGGGACAGGATCACTACGACACCGCCCAGAGGGTGAAGCAGATCCTCCAGAGGAACAAGGAGCTTCAGGACATCATCGCGATCCTTGGCATGGACGAGCTTTCGGACGAGGACAAGCTGACCGTGAACCGTGCCCGTCGTGTGCAGAGGTTCTTGTCACAGCCGTTCGCTGTGGCTGAGCAGTTTACTGGCGTTCCGGGCGTGATGGTGGACATCCAGGACACGATCGATGGCTTCCGCAGGATCCTCGACGGAGAGGTTGACTACCTGCCGGAACAGGCGTTCCTCAATGTCGGCACCTTGGACGACGCGATCAAGAAGGGCGAGGCGATTCTCGCCAAGGCGAAGTAGGAATGATGTCAGAGGGGAGTACGAATATGTCAGTGAAATCAACAGGAATCGCTCTGGAGGTAATCTCTCCGGAAAGAACTTTGGTCCGTGCCACGGTTGATTCCGTGGAACTTCCAGGCTCGAAAGGCCGTTTCGAGGTCCTGCTGGATCACGCTCCGCTGATCTCTTCGTTGGAGAAGGGCGTGATCGCTTATCGTAACGGTGAGGGCACGGACAAGGTGGCGATTTTCTCTGGCTTTGTGGAAGTTAATGATAATCACGTTGTAGCTTGCGTGGAACTGTGATGAGAAAGTGGATCTACATATTCATTGGTCTTTTGCTTCCGTTGTCTTTGGCCGCGGAGGAGAAGGGTGGTGGCTTTGATATGGATGAATATCTCTACGGCCACGTCCGCGACTCCTACGAGTGGCACATCACCACGGTGAAAGGCCATCCGGTCAGCATCCCTCTGCCTGTGATAGTAGCCAGCAAGACCGGCAACGGCTTCCATATATTCAGTTCCAAGCATTTGGAGCACGGGGAATATGAAGGATTCTACATCGCCAAGGCCGGAAGCAAGTACGAGAACAAGATTGTGGAACGTGCCGCTGACGGCTCGGAGGTAAGACCGTGGGACTTCTCGATCACCAAGAACGTGTTGGGGCTGCTGATCAACTGCGCCCTGCTGCTGTTCATCGTGCTGGGAACGGCTCGGTGGTACAGGAGGCACGACGCCCGTGAGGAGGCTCCGAAAGGCGGGGTCGGCCTGATGGAGATGCTCGTGACGATGATCGAGGATGATGTCATAAAAAGCTGCGTTGGTGAGGACTACAAGAGATACTCGCCTTACCTGCTGACAGCGTTCTTCTTCATATTCATAAACAACCTGATGGGTATCGTGCCGTTCTTCCCTGGTGGAGCGAACATCACCGGCAACATCGCCGTGACGCTCGTGCTGGCGATGTTCACCTTCTTCACCGTCAACATATTCGGTAACAAGCATTACTGGAAGGACATCCTTTGGCCGGAGGTTCCGACTTGGCTGAAGGTGCCGCTGCCACTGATGCCGGTGATCGAGATCATCGGGATGTTCACCAAGCCTTTCAGCTTGATGGTCAGGCTTTTCGCCAACATCCTCGCGGGGCACTTCATGATCTTGGGTGTCGTGGCCGTCATATTCCTGACAGCCGAGTTGGGCGCTGCCCTGAACGGCAGCCTCACGTTTGTCGCCGTCCTTCTGGGTGTGTTCATGGACTGCCTGGAACTGCTTGTGGCATTCATTCAGGCATACGTCTTCACGATGCTGTCGGCTGTCTTCATCGGGCTGTCGCGGCAGAAGCCGGAGGCGACGGAATGATTAGGAATATTCAGAATAAACAATTTAAAATCATAGAATTATGTTGCTTTCTACAATTTTGCTTCAAGCTCTCTCTCTGGGTAGAGTAGGTGCTACTATTGGTGCTGCCTTGGCTGCTTTCGCCGCCGCTTTCGGTATCGGTAAGATCGGTACGGCTTCCCTTGAGGCCGGCGCGCGCCAGCCGGAGAAGGCTGACCACTACAGGATGACGGCCATCATCGTCAGCGCCCTGATCGAGGGTGCCTGTCTGTTCGCCATCGTTGTTTGTCTTATCGCGAAATAGTCAATGTCACTCATCACTCCTGATTTCGGATTGCTTGTGTGGATGACGCTGATCTTCGGCATCGTCTTCTTCGTGCTGGCGAAGTGGGGCTTCCCTATGATCACCGGCTCGGTCGAGAAGAGGGCGCAGAGGATAGGTGAATCCATCAAGGCTGCCAAGGAGGCGGAGGAGAGGCTTCGCAACCTGGCTGAGGAACAGTCTCGGATGATCGAGGAGACCAGGCAGGAGCAGAGCCGGATTCTGAAGGAGGCCGCGGCTTCGAGGGACAACATCGTTGATCAGGCGAAGGTTCAGGCGAGGGAGGAGGCTTCCCGCATTCTGGATCAGGCCCGCACGCAGATCGCCGCCGAGAAGGAGAGCGCTTTGCGGGATGTCCGCAAGGAGGTCGCGCTGCTTTCTGTCAGCGTCGCCGAGAAGGTGCTGAAGGCGAGCCTTTCGGATGGTGCTGAGCAGTCGGCTCTGGTTGATAGGCTTGTGGATGAGGTTTCCTCGTCTAAGGACTTGAAGAATTGATGCTATGAACACAGGAATTATCGCGACACGTTACGCCACCGCACTTCTGAAGCTGGTCGAAGAGACCGGCTCCGGTGAGTTGGTTGCGGCCCAGGTGCAGGTCATTGAGAAGGCTCTTGACGAAGTGCCTGATTTCCGGCGTGCCGTGGATGATCCTGCGGTTGCGGCGGTTCAGAAAATCTCGCTTTTTGAGGCTTCATTGAAAGATTCGATGGCTCAGGAACTGCATAAATTCCTCGAACTCTTGATCCGTAACGGCCGCATCGGTGATGTAAGGCTGGTTCTGACCACCTTCGTCACTGAATATTACCGCTCACGGCACATCAAGCGCGCGCGGCTTGTGGTCGCTGATCCGGCACTGCTGGACCCTGAGCCAACTCCTTCGGACCCTGTGCCTGTCGAAGGGTCGCTTCGACAAGCTCAGCGACCGGCATTGGAGTCCCGTCTCCGTGATTTGGTCGAGAAACAGACCGGCTGCAAGCTGATCCTGAAAACCGAAGTCAACCCGTCCCTCATAGGCGGCTTCGTATTCGAGGTCGAGGACACTGTCCTGGACGCTAGCGTCTCCCGCCAGCTCGATTTCATCCGGCGTCAATTCATAGAAAAGAACAGAAGAATAGTTTAGTATGGACAACATAAAACCAAGTGAAATCTCCCAGGTGCTTCTGGAACAGCTGAAAGACATCGACACCTCCCTCCGGTTCGAGGAAATCGGCAAAGTCCTTCAGGTCAGCGATGGTGTGGCCAGAATGTACGGCCTGACCAACGCCGAGGCCGGAGAACTGCTCGAATTTGAGAGCGGAGTCATGGGTGTCGTGATGAACCTTGAGCAGGACAATGTCGGTGCCGTGCTTCTCGGCCCTACCGATGAGGTCAAGGAAGGAATGACAGTCCGCAGAACCGGACGGATCGCCTCCATCAAGGTCGGTGAGCAGATGCTCGGAAGAGTGGTCGATCCGCTTGGCGTTCCGCTTGACGGACTCGGCAAGGTCGAAGGAGACCTGACGGAGATGCCGCTGGAGCGCAAGGCTCCCGGTGTAATATTCCGTCAGCCCGTCACCGAGCCTCTCCAGACCGGAATCATGGCGATCGACTCGATGATCCCGATCGGCCGTGGCCAGAGGGAACTCATCATCGGCGACCGTCAGACCGGCAAGACCGCCATAGCCATCGACACGATCATCAACCAGAGATCCAACTACGAGGCCGGCAAACCTGTCTATTGCATCTACGTGGCCATCGGTCAGAAAGGCTCCACTGTCGCCAACATCGTGGAGACCCTCCGTGCCAAAGGCGCGATGGACTACACGGTTGTCATCGCCGCCACCGCCGCCGATCCAGCCGCCCTGCAATATTTCGCTCCGTTCGCCGGAGCCGCTGTCGGGGAATATTTCCGTGACACAGGCCGTTCCGCTCTTGTTGTCTATGACGACCTTTCCAAACAGGCGGTGGCCTACCGTGAGGTTTCGCTGATCCTTCGCCGACCTTCAGGACGTGAGGCCTATCCGGGCGATGTCTTCTACCTGCACTCAAGGCTTCTGGAAAGAGCCGCGAAGATCATTGACCAGCAGGAAGTCGCCGAGCAGATGAACGATCTTCCGGATTCGTTGAAGGGCAAGGTCAAGGCCGGCGGGTCGCTGACAGCCCTTCCGATCATCGAGACCCAGGCCGGCGACGTGTCCGCCTACATCCCGACCAACGTGATTTCCATCACCGACGGTCAGATCTACCTTGAGACTGACCTGTTCAACCAGGGCCAGCGTCCGGCCATCAATGTGGGCATCTCCGTGTCCCGTGTCGGCGGAGCCGCTCAGGTGAAGTCGATGAAGAGTGTGGCCGGAACCCTGAAGATCGAGCAGGCGCAGTTCAACGAGCTGGAGTCATTCTCGAAGTATTCATCGGATGTGGACAGAGTGACGGAAATGGTTCTGGACAAGGGCCGCAAGAACAATCAGCAGCTGATCCAGCCGCAGTACTCTCCGATGCCAGTCGGTGAGGAGGTCGCCGTCCTTTATTGCGGCACCCACGGCTTGATGAAGGACATCAGCCTGGATCAGGTGCATGAGTTCGATGTCCTGTTCCTTGAACGGATGAGGGCCACCCATCAGACCGATGTACTTGACAAACTGTCGGCGGGAAAGGTGGATCCGGAACTGTTCAACGTGATCGAGGATGTGGCTTCCGGCGTGGTGAGGTCAATTCTTATAGATTCCGGCAAAAGGAAGATGAAAGTCAAGAAGTTCAATTAGTTGTAGAAGAATATGCCGTCACTGAAGGAGATAAAGGGCAGGATCAATTCCATCAGCAGCACTCTGGCGATCACCTCGGCGATGAAGATGGTGGCCGCCGCGAAGCTGCAGAAAGCGCAGATGGCGATTCAGAACATGCTTCCGTACGAGAGGCGACTGTATTCGATGCTTGTTGACTTGATGGGGGCAATGAATATTTCCGCCGCGGCTTCGGAAGATGGTTCCGTACGTGGCTCAGGATCAGCTGAACGTGGATTTGACCAGAGTGGTGATCGGTTGAGCCTGTCGAACCGGCACGACCTGGCGGGGATGGACGGGGCATATTCATTGATGGCTCAGCGTGAGGTGCGAAAGGTGGCGATTGTCGCCTTCGCATCCAACTCTTCGCTCTGCGGCGCGTTCAATTCCAACGTCATCCGGGAGGCCACGGTGGTGATCAATGAATACCGTGCCTCGGGTCTCCGTGATTCCGACATTGTGGTCTATTCGGTTGGCCGCAAGATGGCGGAAGCGATGAGAAAACTGGGATTCCCGAGTCCGGCAGACTTCACGAAGATGTCTGACTCGCCGTCATACGATGCGGCATCGGCTTTGGCTCAGGAACTGCTGGACGGATTTGTCTCAGGTCGGTTTGACAAGGTGGAACTGGTTTATAATCACTATAAATCAACATCTTCCCAGCCGACAACCCGGCAGACTTACCTGCCCCTGTCTTTGGCTGATGCCACCGCTGACCTTCAGGCCGGAAAGATCGCAGATTCCGCCTCTGAATCCGACACGAACAGGGGCGCTGAGCCTGTCGGAGCGCCGGTGGTTCGACAGGGCTCACCAACCACAGAAGACCTGATCGTAGAGCCATCCAAGGAGGCCTTGATAGCCACCCTCCTCCCGAAGGTAATCCGCCTTCGCATATTCACCACCCTGCTGGACAGCGCCGCCGCCGAGCACGCCGCCCGCACCGTCGCGATGCAGCTCGCCACCGACAACGGCAACGACCTCCTTCAGGAACTCACTCTTGAATATAACAAGGGCCGTCAGCAAAAGATCACCTCCGAGATCCTCGACCTCGTCGGTGGTTCGTTGCAGTAATCCACCGGTCACTGAGCTTGTCGAAGTGCCCGATGAATATTTCTATAATCAAATCTTTTTTTGTGTCTTCTTTGCGAAATTTCGTATCTTGAACCAGAAAATGACCAATGATTATGGGACACAATCTTAAATTCTTGATTATTACAATAATAGCGATATCTTTGACTGACGTGCTTGCCGCACGGACATATTCAAGAAGAGTAGTGCTTGGTGACGAGAGGTTCGAGGAGTACCAGCCGCTGCTGCAAGGGAAGCGGGTTGCGGTGTTCAGCAATCAGACGGGTATAGTCGGAGACAAGGTGACCGGCTCCAAGTTGGCAGACGCTCTTGCTGAATATGGCGGGTGCTTTCCTCGAAAGAGAGTTGATGAGATTTCCTTGATCCCGTTCACCGAACCTTCCGTCCCTGGCGGAAAGATTGAGTACGGTCAGCACATTGTTGATGCCTTGATCGAAAAAGGAGTGGATGTCAAGGCAATCTTCTCTCCGGAGCACGGCTTCCGTGGCAACGCCGATGCCGGAGAGCACGTCAGCAGCAGTGTGGACGAGAAAACCGGAGTGGAGATTCTGTCGCTTTACGAGAAAGGCTCACGGATTCCGAGCAAGGAGAAAACCGATAAGTTTGATGTCCTTGTGATTGATATTCAGGATGTAGGCCTTAGGTACTATACCTATTATATCACAATGCATCATCTGATGGAGGCCTGCGCCAGAGACGGGAAACAGGTCGTCATTCTTGACCGCCCGAACCCGAACGGCTTCTATGTTGACGGTCCTGTTCTGGATATGAAATTCAAGTCCGGTGTCGGTTGGCTGCCGATCACGACTGTTCACGGAATGACGCTCGGTGAGTTGGCGCTGATGATCAACGGCGAGAAATGGCTGGAGAACGGTACCTGCGACCTGACTGTGGTTCCGTGCCTGAATTACACCCATAACACCCGCTACAGCCTTATCCTGCCGCCTTCCCCGAACATTAAGGACATGAGGGCCGTGTACCTATATTCATCAACCTGCTACTTCGAGGGTACGGTGGTCAGCCTCGGCCGCGGCACGCAGTTCCCGTTTGAGACCTACGGTCATCCGGCGATGACGGGATATTCCTTCTCCTTTGTGCCTCGAAGCATCCCCGGCGCGAAAAGCCCGCAGTTCCTGGATGAGGAGTGCCACGGCGTTGACCTTCGCCGCAAGCCGCTCCGCGACATTTGGGCGGAAAAGATCAATCTTGAATATGTCATCGATGCTTACCGCAATCTGAATATGGGCGATAAGTTCTTCGGTAAGAACAACTTCTTTGAACTTCTCGCCGGTGTGGACTGGTTCCGCTCGATGATAGGGAACGGTTCCTCCGCCGCCGAGATCTCCGCCCGTTGGGCCTCCGATGTCGAAAACTTCAAGTCCCGCCGCGCGCCTTACCTCCTTTATCCCGAGATATAAAGCAAAAACCGAAGCGAGGTTCTCACCCGGCTTCGGCTAATCTTATTCAATACTTATGAAATAACTATTGAGTCAGTTTTTGGTTTATGAGTAAAAATATTTATGTCGATTACTCTTTTATGCCATTTCCGTGCCAAAGTTGATTCCGGTTCGAAATATTTTTTCCTATATTGTCTATGTCTTTGAATGTCATTTGTTTTCAGTACTTGCACGGAAAATTATAACTGTGGTTATAATAACCGAAGTTATAATTTTGTCGATAAAGCTTTGAAAATGTTTATGAGTGGCTGTTTTCTAAGTACTTACTCAATTGTTGAGGAGGCACTTTTGCATTGTGCCCGAGTTCTTGCCTTGTTTTGCCTTGTGTGGACGAGAATTTGGCAATATGCCAGGGAGTGGTTAACTTTGCGGTGTTATGGTGCGGACAGCGGACATAGATTCTTTGTTCAGGCTTTACTACAGGCCTTTGTGTGTCTATGCGCTGCACTATCTCAAGGACAAGGATCTGATCGAGGATCTGGTACAGGAGGCTTTCACGGCATATTGGATGAAGCAGGCGGCGAGTGACGGGATTGATAGTCCGAGGGCTTATCTTTACACGGCTGTGAGGAATCGGTGCATTGATGCCATCAGGAGGCAACGGCAGGATGTGTCGCTGGACAGCCTTGAGAAAGAGATACTTCCGGTTGAGGATGACGTGGCGATTTCCGATGATGAGGCCGTGGACAATTCCGTTAAAGAGGCGCGGATCTGGTCGGCCATTGACCGCCTTCCGGCCAAAAGGAGGAGAATATTCCTGATGAGCCGCCGCGACGGGATGAAGTATAGCGAGATCGCTCAGTCGCTCGGCCTTTCCGAGAACACCGTACGTAACCAGATCAGCAAGGCACTTGAGGCTATCCGCCAAGGTGTCAAGAAGGTCATCTTGTTCTTGATGTCGCTCTAGAATATTCAGACATCGCCTTAAGCCTTGAGAAGGAGCGGCTAACAAGGAGCTTTTGCCGTACGTTTTCTGCCCCATAAACCATAGGCCCCCGCTCTTCCAGGTGTGAAAAACCTTGCGCACCTAAAATGTCATCTGCCTGGTGGCTAGTGAGTTGCACTTCCAGGTGCGAGCATATTCGCGCACCTGTGAGTCGTCGGCTTAGTTACAGAGCGTTCTGTTGGTGTTCAGGACTTCCAGGTGTGAAAAACCTTGCGCACCTAAAATGTCATCTGCCTGGTGGCTAGTGAGTTGCACTTCCAGGTGCGAGCATATTCGCGCACCTGTGAGTCGTCGGCTTAGTTACAGAGCGTTCTGTTGGTGTTCAGGACTTCCAGGTGTGAAAAACCTTGCGCACCTAAAATGTCATCTGCCTGAAGGCTAGTGAGTTGCACTTCCAGGTGCGAGCATATTCGCGCACCTGTGAGTCGTCGGCTTAGTTACAGAGCGTTCTGTTGGTGTTCAGGACTTCCAGGTGTGAAAAACCTTGCGCACCTAAAATGTCATCTGCCTGAAAGCTAGTGAGTTGCACTTCCAGGTGCGAGCATATTCGCGCACCTGTGAGTCGTCGGCTTAGTTACAGAGCGTTCTGTTGGTGTTCAGGACTTCCAGGTGTGAAAAACCTTGCGCACCTAAAATGTCATCTGCCTGATGGCTAGTGAGTTGCACTTCCAGGTGCGAGCATATTCGCGCACCTGAGTGTTATTGACGTATTGTGAAGAATATTGTTATATTTGAGAATATTTCAGAAAAAGGATGGTACTTTTTAGAATCGCTGCGTCTTACTTGTGAAACTACCCTAATAGGATTCGGGCAGTAGATGAGTTTTAAAATGAGAGATGATGAAAAATCTTGTCAAAGGTGTTTTACTGGTGATTCTTGCTTTGCCACAAGTCTCGTTTGACTGTCTTTCGCAAGATAAAGAGACGGTCTCAATGAACTTGGACAGGCTCAAGGAGCGGTTAGGTGTGCGGTTTGTTTATGATTCGGAACTCGGGAAACTTCTTGATAAGAACTATGAGGGGACTTCCGTCGAGGGGCTGACGCTGGAGAAGGCCTTGGGCAGACTTCTGGAAGGAACGGGAATCAAGTGGGAGGTTCGTGGCGGGTATGTGGTTCTGACACGTGACGTTCCGGCCAAGAAACATTATACGGTTTGTGGGTATGTCACGGACGAGGCGACGGGGGAGACGCTGATCGGGGCGGGAGTTGTCGCTTCGACAGGCTCTGCGACCAAAAGTGTCTCGGCGACCGGCCGGGTTGGAAACACAGGGACCGGTAAGGAAGGCCGCTCAGCGGCAGGAATGACCGGCACCTCCACCAACAACTTTGGTTTTTATTCCCTGACGCTTCCCGAGGGAGAGGTAGAACTGACATATTCCTACATAGGATGCGCCTCCAAGGCAAAGAGAATCTCCTTGAAAAAGGATCTCACGCTAAATGTGGCATTGGCTTCGTCTGCAGAGATCAGGAGCGCGCGGATAACCGCCCGCAAGGACGCCGGAATCCGCTCCACCTATATGGGTGCGATCGAGGTACCGCACGAACTGATCGCCAACACTCCGGTTGTCCTCGGCGAGAAGGATGTTCTGAAGACCCTCCAGATGATGCCTGGCGTGCAAGGCGGCAACGAAGGCTTTTCGGGAATATACGTCCGTGGTGGCGGCGCGGACGAGAATCTGATGCTTCTGGACGGGACATCGCTTTACAATGTCAGCCATCTTTTCGGACTGTTGTCTGTTTTCACTCCCGAAGCCGTCAAGAAAGTCACGGTCTACAAAGGCTCTTTCCCGGCGCGGTACGGCGGCAGGGTCTCCAGCGTGGTGGACGTGCGTACCAACGACGGCAACTCTAAGAAAATCTCAGGAAGCGTCACCGCCGGCTTTCTTGCCGAGAAATTCCATCTGGAAGGACCTTTGAAGAACGAGAACACGACTTTCTCCCTGAGCGCAAGAGGGATGCACACGTTCCTTTTCGATCGTGTCATCAAATGGGCGGGCAGCCCGCTGAACTACGCCTTCTATGATGTCAACGCCAAGGTCTCGCACAAGTTCTCCGACCGGAGCAGAGGTTGGATCGGGTTCTACAGCGGACGGGACTATTTCCGCTACGAGGACAAATCCAAATCCAGCAAGCGGTTCTATGGCTCTGACTATGAACCGTACACGATGATCACCGGTAACGAGAACAACCTTAACCTGAGCTGGGGCAACAATGTGCTGTCCGCAAGGTGGACCTACATATTCAACAACAAACTGTTCGCTGATTTCACGGCCTACGGCAACCTTTATCGGATGGGAATACACTCCGTCGCGGAAAACTTGGAGAAATCCGAACTTGGCGAGACTTCGTTCCGGAGCGTCAGCAACTACTCCTCCGGAATCCTTGACGCGGGTCTCAAGGCGGATTTCGACTACACCCCTTCAACCAACCATTTGATCAAGTTCGGCGGAGAATATGTCCGTCACGGCTATCGTCCTGAGATCACAAAATCTCAGGTCAAGGATGTGAACGACAGCCGTGTCTTCGCCGACACGACTTACAGCGACGCGGCCAGCCGACGGGTAAACGGCAATGAGATGTCGCTTTACATCGAGGACGACATCTCCGTCGGCAACCGCTTGACTTTGAACCCAGGCCTGCATCTAAGCCTTTTCAATGTGCGAGGCAGGTTCTACTTCTGTCCGGAGCCGAGAGTCTCGTCGAAATTCGACATCAGCGAGGACTGGTCGGCGAAGACGGCATATTCAAGGATGTCGCAGTACGTCCATCAGTTGACCTCCGGGACTCTGGACATCCCAACCGACCTTTGGGTGCCGATCACCGCCGAGATCCGTCCCGTGACATCAGACCACGTCTCAGCCGGAGCGTATTACACCGGCCTGAAAGGTTGGGAATTCTCCCTTGAAGGCTACTACAAGAGGACAGACAATGTACTTGAATATAAAGACGGCCGTCTAGCCCTGTCATCTTCCGTCAATTGGGAGGACAACGTCTCGATGGGAGAGGGACGAGCCTACGGACTGGAACTCTATGCCCGCAAAGTTGTCGGCAAGACCACCGGCACCTTGGCGTACACCCTCTCCAAAGCGGAGAGAATCTTCCGTGACGGCAGCATCAACGATGGCCGCTGGTTCCCTGCTCAGTTCGACCGGAGGCACGTAATCAATGCCACTGTGAACCATAAATTCAACTCAAGAATCGACCTCACCGCTTCTTGGACGTTTCTCAGCGGAAACTGCATGACCATCCCGACCAGAGGCTCGGCTCTCATCACCCCTTCCGGCGATGACGTGGCGGTTGACTATGTCAGTGGGCGCAACAACTACCGTCTGCCTCCGACGCATCACCTTGATGTGAGCGTCAACTTCCGGAAGCAAAAACGCCACGGCGAGCGGATCTGGAATTTCGGAATATACAACCTCTACTGCGCGCAGAACCCTTCCTGGTGTGTCTATGACGCCTACGAGAAAGAGGGGGAGTGGAAGCCGGCGATCTCGAAGCGCTCCTTCCTCACGTTCCTGCCGTCGTTCAGTTACACCTTTAAATTCTAATGAATATGCGAACGAAGATATTCATGCTTTTTCTTGTTGCCTCGATGGCCTTTTTCTCTTGTGAGGAATATATTCCCGTGGAGCTGCCTGGTCCGGAGAGGATGCTGCTGGTCAACGCCTTGATGTCAACCGGTGACACCACGCACACTGTCTGTGTCGGTGTCAGCACTCACGAAAAGGCGGAAAAACTGAAGTCCGGCCATCTTGAATGTTGGGTCAACGGTGAACTTGTGGTGACCTCGGATAATGTTGAGAAAGCTGATGGACTCCTGTACCATAATGTTTTCAGATTCCGTGCGGACTTCAAGGCCGGGGACGAGGTCAGGATTGTCGTGGAGTCTGAAGGGATGAGGGCTGAGGCGACGACCGTGGCCTTGGATGCGCCTGTCATTGATGGAGTGGACACGACCCACCTTAACAGGAAATCATCCAAAGGCAGTGACTACATCAAGACTTTGGGAATGGGAGTGCATGTGAAAGACAAACCGGGCGAGAAAAACTATTATATGCTACAGGCGTGGAATTTCGGTTATGCCTACAACCGGCAATTGGAAATAGACAATTCAAGCGAACCGCTTCTTAATCCCGGAATCAACCTTAGTTTTTCCGAGTCCGATTATTTCGCCAATGAGTACAATATATTCGCTGACACTGGATTCGAGGGTGGCTCCCACATATTCAAAATCTCTTTGCTCAGGGGCGGAATCTCTGGCGTGACGGTGCGTCTTCTGGCTCTTGACCGCAAGACCTACAACTACATCAATGCCGCTTGGTTTGAGAACTCTGACCTTGCCGGTCTGACGTTCTTCGCCGACAAGCCTTATCCGACGAATGTGACCGGCGACGGCATCGGCTTCGTCTCCGTGATGACATCCACTGACTATGAAATCGACTGATATGAAACGAATTGAATATGCTCTTGCGACTCTCCTGCTGCTTTGTTCCTGTCAGGAGAAGATCGACTATTGGATGTCCGACGCCGCCACCGCCACGATGGACCGGATTGTCGGTGAATATGCCCTCGAATCCGCTGAATGGAGTGAAGGCAGAATTGACCTGAATGATGACGGGATCTCGGATCCGGATTTCCTGACGGAATTATCCACGGCTTTGGGTGGTCGTTTGGACTATATGGATCATCTCAATGTGGATATGGACGAAACCTTTGCATATAAAGTTAGAATTGTCTGGGAATGCAGGGTCGCTCAACTGTATATCTACCCAAATTGGCGGTCGGAAGTATGGTGGGAGCCATATAGTTTGTACGAGGCTTTTGAGATCGAAGCCGATGGAACATTCCCGCAGTCGTTAACCTTTCCAGGACGGGAATTTGAAGACGATATGGGATATAAGAAACAGCTTTATGTGTTCAAGGACATTGTTTGTGAGTTTAAGGATTTCGATGTCTTGTCCATAAAAGCGGAGACCGTATTCTATGATTATTCGTCAGAATCCGTCCAAAGAGGCACAGTGACATATTTCTTCAAATGCGTCTCCGGTAAAGGTAAAAGTCCGGTCGCTGAGCCTGTCGAAGTGTCCGAAATCGGAATATAAGAAAGGAATTGCATGAAAACCAACGAAGACAGAATGATAGACTTCGTGGCCAAGTCCTACGAAGAGAACCGCTTTGAGCCGAAGAAAGCCTTGGCACGGTCGCAGAATGGCTCCTTGCGTCGGTCGCTGAGCCTGTCGAAGCGCACTGTGATGTTGAAACGCATCGCCGGAGTCGCGACAGCGGCCGCTGTCGGCATATTCCTTTATCTTCCATGGCTAACCTCATGGACCGACTATGCCGCCTACGACATTGCCCAGACCTTCACTCTTCCGGATTCCTCGTCCGTTACCCTTGCCCCTGGATCCACCCTTCGTCTCCAGAAGCACAAGGACAAGCGTCTGGTCCAGATGACAGGCAAGGTTTATTTCAACGTCCGTCACGATGACCGCGCCCCTTTCCGTGTTGATGCCGGATCCGGTTTCGTCAAAGTCCTCGGCACCCGCTTTCAGGTTGACTCTCGGGATCCCATCAGCGTGAGCGTTGTCTCGGGCAAGGTCCTCTTCTCTGCCATAAGGTCTGGCGAAGAAGCCCTGATCCTGACCAAGGGACAGTCCGCGGTTTTGGATCCGGCTGCGTCAAAGCCAGTTGAAATCACTCCGAAACACCCGAACCCTGCCGCATGGGCCACCGGCGAGTTTATCTACGACAACACCCCGCTGCCAGAAGTTCTCTCCGAGCTCTCTGAATATTACGATGTCACGCTCGTTGCTTTTGATGCCGGCCATTCGTCCGGTGAATCCCGCCGCCTGAGCGGAGAGTTCTCCACGTCCTCCCTCCAGGAAATCCTGAACCTCATCAATTCTGCCCTCGGCACGGACATCCAGATCGAAAGCCAACCCACTCGCTAGTGTCTATGTTCTGTTCTCGGGTATATGTTAATATTTGCGTGGCGGCTAATATCCTGATTATTCGTCTGTTGCTATATTGTTCTCCTGCTAAAACAAGGACTGGGTGACCTATTCAATATATTCATTTATAATGATTTATCCGCCACGGCGTGTTTAAGGGTCTCGGCTTCTGGTGAATTTTTTGAAAACTTTATGCAAGGTTTCCGGCGGAGATGATTTAGTAATGCGTCGGACCGGGAACGGTCTTACGGTACTTAAACTATTATTAACAATTAAAGATTTAAACTAATGAAAAGTTTTTTCAGTTCAGTTGTGACGGCAGCCCTCTGCCTCTGCTCATTCGCATTCGTCTCTTGCGACAAGAACGAAAACAAAACTCCGGATCCTCTTACATTCAGTGTGACGAAGGCTGAGGTTGAGGTTGGTAAGACCGTTGAGGTTACCGTGAAGAACGGCACACAGCCTTTCACGGTAAAGTCAAGCGATGAGAAGATAGCCACAGTGAAGGTGGAGAAAGAAAAGATCACTGTTACAGGAGTGGCAGGGGGAACAGCCACGATCTCTGTAGTAGACAAAAATCAGACGACGGGTTCGTTTACCGTAACGGTAAAGGCTGCGGCAGAGAAGCTGGAGTTTGACAAGGCCGAGGTTACTGTCGGAGTTGAGAAGGAAGAGGTTGTCACAGTCAAGTCAGGTACCGCTCCATACACAGTGAAGGTTACGGATGCGGCTGTCGCTACCGCCATCGTGAAAGAGGCTGCCATCACCGTGAAGGGTGTCAAGGCCGGAACCACCACACTTACCGTGACCGACAAGGACGGCAAGACCGGAGAGGTTGCAATCAAAGTCGAGTAACAATCAATCAAAGAATCGATTTCATTTATAATTGGTATGGGGATCCGCAGTATGCGGGTTCCCTTTTTTTTGTTAGGCGTATTGGGATAATCGAACCGATTAATGTAAGTCACGTGAATTTAACACATTTTTGTATAATTAACTCTCAAGTTTGACGGTCCTTGCTTTTGCAGGGCGCCCGCGGCGCTTCGGGGAGACCTTTCTGGATTTGTATTCAGTTCCGCAACCTTCAGGGATGTCAA
>ERZ773116.526-NODE-526-length-41735-cov-3.455998_pt1 | contig 41735 bp, 46 predicted proteins | sample MGYA00580563_ERZ773116 | MGnify/ENA primary metagenome ERZ773116 (study PRJEB29015, sample SAMEA2737864) | human gut metagenome | biome: human gut; feature: human-associated habitat; material: faeces | place: China | collected 2012 ... | reverse complement strand
AGCTCATGGAGATATTCCGGAGCTACTTCTACGATGCGAAGAAGAACCAGAGGCGCTCCACGCTCTCTACTGCGCTGTTTATAGTGTTTTTCGTGCTGATAATGGTGGGGCTGCTGGGCGGTATCTTCACGTTTCTGTCCATCACCCTGTGCGATGCAATGACTTCTGTCGGCATGGACTGGCTGTACTTCGCGCTCATGGGGCTGATGGCCATATTCCTCGGCGCGTTCGGCAGCGTGTTCAACACCTATTCCAGCCTGTACATCGCCAAGGATAACGACTTCCTGCTGTCGATGCCTATCCCCGTGAAGATAATCATGGGTTCGCGTCTTATGAGCGTGTACCTCATGGGCTTGATGTACGCGGCGGTCATATTCGTTCCGGCGATGATAGTCTACTGGATCGTAGCGCCTGTCACAGTCTCCGCCGTCGTCTGCTCGATCATCGCGCTGCTGATGATCTCGATATTCGTAATGGTGCTGTCCTGCGCGCTCGGCTGGCTGGTCGCCAAAATCAGCCTCAAGCTGAAAAATAAGAGCATCATCACAGTGATTGTGTCGCTCGTACTCTTCGCAGTGTATTATTTCGTCTGCTTCCGCGCGTCTTACATGCTTCAGGCAATGCTCGCAAATCTCGACGAGGTAGGCGCAGGTATCATGTCGGCGGCGTATCCGCTGTACATGTTCGGGCGCGCTGCATCCGGCAGCTGGGTCGATACGCTCATCGTCTCCGCCATCGTATTGGCGCTGTTCGCGCTGACATGGGCGCTGCTGTCCAGAAGCTTTCTGAAAATCGCAACCTCTACCGGCGGCACAGCCAAGGTCATATACCGCGAAAAGGCGGCAAAGCTTCATTCCGCCCCGCGGGCGCTGCTTGGGAAAGAGCTTGCGCGCTTCGGCTCCAGCCCGAACTACATGCTCAACTGCGGACTCGGCCTGTTCATCATGCCGATTGCAGCCGTGCTGCTGCTCATAAAGGGCGCGGATATAAGCGCGCTGCTGATGGACGTGTTCAACTCTGCCGACATTTCCGCCGTGCTGCTGGCGGGCGGCATCTGCGTGATGGGCGCGATGAACGATATGGCGGCTCCGTCGGTTTCGCTTGAGGGGAAAAACATATGGGTAGTGCAGTCGCTTCCCGTGCCCGCGTGGTACGTGCTCCGCGCGAAGCTCACAATGCATCTGCTGCTGGCGGGCGCGGCGTCACTGCTGTGCAGCGTGTGTGCGTCTATTGTACTGCGCCTTGACGCGCTGAACGCCGTGCTTATGATTCTGCTGCCCCTAGCCTACATTTTTATGGTGGCCGGTATCGGAATGCTCATAGACCTCAAGCGTCCGAATCTCGCGTGGACGAACGAGACCGCGCCGATAAAGCAGGGCGCGTCTGTCACGATATCGCTCTTCGGCGGCTGGATATATGCTATCGTCATTATTGCGGTCTATCTTATGGCTGCTGATGCGGTCATGTCGTCTGCCGCGTATCTCTCCGTCGCGCTCGCGGTGACGGTATGCATCGACGCGCTGCTCTGCATCTGGCTGAAGAAGCGCGGCGCGGCAATATTTGCGGAGCTTTGAGCTTATGGCTTCAACCCCTGAATACATCGAATTTGTTTGTGAGCGGCTTGCACCCTTCGGAAACGTACGCAGCAGGAAGATGTTCGGCGATTATATGGTCTATCTCAACGATAAACCGATAATCAGCGTGTGCGACAACACCGTATTTGTCAAGATACTGCCGGAGCTTGCTGGGTATCTGGACGGGGCGGAACGCGGCTTCCCGTACGACGGCGCAAAGCTGCACTACATTCTTGATATCGAAGACCCTGCTCTGCTTTCCGCCGTGATACCGATCCTCGAAGCCGTCACGCCGCTGCCCAAACCGCGCAAGAGAAAATGAAACAAATGCCAGTGCCTGCGGAATTTATACTTCCGCAGGCACTTTTTGTTGAAAAAGCGCGGCGCTATGGTATAATAAAGCTACTACCTGCAAATATGGAGGTGTCGAATTGAAAAGGAACAAACTGCTCTCTGTATTGTTTATAGTATTGCTATGTATTATTTTTGCCGCCTGCGGCAAGAGCCAGCCCGCGCCTGAAGCCACGCCGGTTCCGACCGCGGCTCCCACGCCGCAGCCCACTCCGGAGCCGACGCCTTATATCAGCCCCGATGCGGACAAGATAAAAATATCCGAGCTGATGGTCAAAAACGACGCGACTCTGCTTGACTCCGACGGGGAGTTCTCCGATTGGTTCGAGCTGGTCAACACCTCGGATTCTCCCGTATCTCTCGCCGGATGGCGCGTTTCCGACGGCGAGGACAAGTCCGGATGGAGCTTCCCCGACGTGACGATTGATGCGGGCGGTTATCTGCTGGTGTTCGCCTCCTCCAAGGAGAGTACGGGGACTGAGCTTCACGCAAGCTTTTCCCTTTCCGAGGATGAGACGCTGTATCTTTACGCGCCCGAAAACTATCTGGCCGACAGCGCGCCGAACGTATCGACCATGGCCGACCACTCAAGCGTCCGCCGCGCTGACGGCAGCTTTGAGGACTGCATCTGGCCGACGCCGGGATATTCAAACGACGCGGAGGGCTATGAGCTTTTCTGCGCCGCGCACACCGCGACCTCTCCCCTTGTCATAAACGAGGTCATGGTCTATAACGACTCCTACAACCGCCAGCCAGACGGCGAATATTATGACTGGGTTGAGCTGAAGAATGTTTCCGAAGAGCCGATAATGCTCGCGGAGTACTACCTCTCCGACGATAAGGACAACCCAATGCTCTGGCGGCTGCCAGAAAGATATCTCGATCCTGGCGCGCTGCTCGTCGTCCACTGCTCCGGCAACAGCGACCTCAGCACGAGCGACACCGTGCACAGCAATTTCTCTCTGAATTCCACCAGCGAGCGGCTGTATCTCACAAGCGCCGCGCAGCAGCGCGTGACAGATTATGTATGGCTGCACGACATTTTCAAGGACTGGACTGTCGGCCGGATAGACGGCCAGAGCGGCTTCCTCTATCTCTCCTCGCCCAGCCCGTGGAGCGGCAACCGCGGGAACGCGTACCGGTACATATCCGATCAGCCCGTGTCGCTCGGCGAAGACGGAATATATAACGACGTGACGAGCGTGAGCGTTGAGCTTGAGGGCAGCGGCAGGATATTCTACACCACCGACGGCTCCCGCCCTGACGAGAGCAGTGCCGAATACACCGAGCCCATAACGCTTGATAAGACCACCGTTATCCGTGCGATAAATGTTCAGGACGGAGCGGCTCCGTCCCGCGCGATAACCCTGAGCTACATTATAAACGAGAATCACACCCTGCCGGTGCTGAGCCTGTCAACAGACTCCCCGTCCACCTTCTCCGGAATATATTACGGCAAGCGCAAGTACTATGAGATACCGGCGAACATATCATATTTTGAGGACGGCGGCTCGTTCAACATCGACTGCGGCCTGAAGATGAAGGGCTGGACAAGCCTTGAAAATCCGAAAAAGAGTATGGGCGTCAGCTTCCGCGGCTGCTATGGCGACGATATGCTGGATTATGACATATTCGGTTCCGACGTCACCGAGTTCAGCTCCCTCTCCATCCGCGCGGGACAGGATTACCCGCTGGCAATTATCCGAAACGAGCTGTTTCAGGAGCTGTGCCTTGAGATGGGCGACAATGTGCCGACCCAGAACAGCAAATACTGCATTCTGTACCTCAACGGCAGCTATTACGGCATCTACTGCCTCAAAGAAGACTTTTCGAAGCAGTATTACGCCTCCCACAAAGGCGTAAATAAGAGCGACGTTACGATGCTGAAATCCCCTGTCGCCCTCAGCTCTGCGGTATATCAGGAAGTATACCAGTTCTGCCGCGATAACGACATGAGTCTGGACGAGAATTACGATCACATCTGCTCCGTGCTCGATATAGACAACGTAGTCGACTGGTTCCTCATAGAGGGCTACACCGCAAACTCCGACGTCAACGGCAACATGCGCTACTTCAAGCTCAACGACGGCGGAAAGTGGCAGATCGCGTTCTACGATCTGGACTGGACATTTAATTATGCGAGTAACTGCTTTACGAATATAACCGACTCCAACCGCGAGGTCCAGGTGTCGCAGCTTATCAACCGCCTGCTGACAAACGAGCGCTTCCGCGAACAGCTGCTGTCGCGCTATTCGGAGCTTGTAAGCACAACCTTGTCAAACGAGCACGTGCTGGCGAAAATTGACGAGCTTCAGGCGCTGCTGGAGCCTGAGGTACCGCGCGAGCGCGACCAGTGGGGTTCGGACGTTGACGGTTGGCACTACCGGCTCGATGAGCTGCGCAGCTTTATCACAGATAATGACTACGCAAATTACAGCGCAAACAAGCTGTGCTCCATGCTCGGAGCGAGCGCGGAGCAGAAGATGCAGTATTTTGGAATCAGCTGACATCAGCGCCCGATCTGGCCGTGCAGATAGTCAAGCGCGTCGGCAAGGGTGCCGATCTGGTCGATGAGGCCGTAATGCACCGCTTCCTCGCCGTATATCACGCTGCCGACGTCATTTGCAAGCTCGTCAGTATTCGTCATCAGGCGCATATAATCCTCGCGAGGAATGCGCGAATGCCTGATTACAAAGCCAACTATCCGCTCCTGTATGCGCGAAAAATAATTATAGGTCTGCGGTACGCCGATAACGACGCCGTTCAGGCGCACGGGGTGTATGGTCATTGCGGCGGAGGGGACGATCATGCTCCGCTTCGCCGCAACGGCGAGCGGGACGCCTATCGAGTGTCCCCCGCCGAGTACGAGAGACACAGTCGGCTTCTTCATTCCGGATATCATCTCCGCTATGGCAAGCCCGGCTTCCACGTCGCCGCCCATGGTATTCAGAAGTATCAGCAGCGCTTCGATCTCCGGCGTTTCTTCAATCGCCGCTATGAGCGGCAGCACATGCTCATACTTCGTCGTTTTCACGTCGTCAGGCTGTAATTGGTGTCCTTCTATCTGCCCTACAATGGTAAGACACTGTATGCCGCTGCCGCGGCTCGTGCCCATTTCTTTTATTTCATCCATAAAAACGCACCTCAGGGATAGCTTTCCCTGAGGTGTGTTTTTTATGATTCCGCATATTTACTGCGCATCAGAAAATAGCGTTCCAAGTAATCAAAGCCTATCGGACTTCGCGCGTAGAAGCCCTTTGAGCCGTCCGGCGAGTCGAGCCGAATATTAATGATGCTGTCATCCTCGCCCGGTGTGAACACAAGCTCGCTGCCGTTCAGGCTTATCACGATAGACCGCGCGCCGCGCTCCATACATCCGGACTTCATCGGAAGCAGGTACGAATCGGAGATGAATTTGCTGAAATACAGCTCATCCTGCGCGTCAAAGGGCAAGGCTTCGTCTCCGATTCTGAATGTCGGATTTGAACGGCTCGCGGCGTTTATCGCGTCCGCGATGTCGTTTTTAAGTCCCTTCCACTGGGCGCGCATGACCATGAGATAACCAAAATACAAAATGCCGATGACGAACAGCAGCATGGCCGCAAATATGCACAGGCTCAATATTTTGCTCTTCGCGTTTCTCTTCAGCATTATTCCCAGCCTTTCCAGACCTCCGGACAATAGCCCACAGTCGCCTGCCTGCCGTTGCGTACGATCGGGGTCTTTATAAGATATGGAACCTCATAGAGCTTCTCAAGCTTCGCGTCGTTCGAAGCGAGATACTGATACAGCGGATAATCCTCATCGTCAGTATTGACCATTGCGTCAAGCCCGACGGCGCTTTTCACGGAGTTCAGCTCTCCCCTGCTCATGCCGTATTTTATTACGTCTATGAACTGATACTTTATGCGGCGCTCCTTGAAATAGCGCTCCGCTTTCTTCGTATCAAAGCATTTAGCTTTGCCGTATATCTGTATATTCATTATATCTCGGAAATGACCGGAAGTATCATCGGGCTGCGGCGGGTCGTCTTATAGAGGTAGCCGGAAAGATTGCTTTTGACGCGGTTCTTTATCGCTGTCCAATCGGTCACACGCTGCTCCTCGCAGGCGGCGACCGATTCGAGCGTGACGCGCTTGAGCTCGTCCATCATGGCCTCGGCTTCCTTCACGTAAATGAAGCCGCGGGTGATTATCTCAGGGTCAGAAAGCAGCTTCCTGTCGTCCGACGAATAGGGCAGAACGACGACTATCATGCCGTCCTCCGCGAGGCGGTGCCTGTCGCGCATGACAACGCTGCCGACCTCGCTAGTGCCGCTGCCGTCGAGCATGACGGCACCGGCCTGCACGGTCTCCTCGCAGCGGATGCCCTTCTTGCTTATCTCGATCACCTTGCCGTTTTCGGCGATGACGATGTTCTGGGGCTTTACTCCCATCAGGCGGCCAAGCTCGGCGTGCTTGACGAGCATACGGTACTCGCCGTGCACCGGAATGAAATACTTGGGCTTCGTGAGCGCAAGCACCATCTTCTGCTCCTCCTGCGAGGCGTGGCCGGAGACATGCAGATCGGTGTTGCGGTCGTATATGACCTCCGCGCCCTTGTGGAACAGCTCGTCAATGACGCGGCTGATCATCGTTTCGTTGCCGGGGATGGCAGAGGCGGAGATTATTACGCGGTCTCCTGCATCGACCTTTATCTGCTTATGCTCGGAGAATGCCATGCGGTAGAGCGCGGACATCGCCTCGCCCTGGCTGCCGGTGGAGATAATGACTGTCTTTTCGCGCGGCAGAGAGTTCACCTTTTCGAGATCGACCATCACGTTTTCGGGTATCTTCACATATCCGAGCACGGATGCGACGTGCAGGACGTTCTCCATGCTGCGCCCCGTTATGGCGACCTTGCGCCCGTATTTCGCCGCAACGTCTATTATCTGCTGGAGACGGTGCACGTTCGAGGCAAAGGTGGTGATGATTATGCGCTTGTCGCAGCCCATGAAAAGCTTGTTGAAGCTCGCGCCGACCTTGCGCTCAGACGCGGAGTAGCCGGGCTTTTCGACGTTTGTAGAATCGCTGAGCAGCGCCAGCACTCCATCGTTGCCAAGCTGGCCGAGGCGCGCGATGTCCATCATGCTGCCCTGTATCGGCGTGACGTCGATCTTGAAGTCGCCGGTGTGGATGACTGTTCCGATCGGGGTGCCGATGGCGAGCGCCACGGCATCGGGGATACTGTGGTTCACGTTTATAAACTCGATCGTAAACGCGCCGAGACGGAAGGACGAGCCGACCTTCTTGGTGAATATCTGCGTATTGTACAGCAGATCGTGCTCCTCAAGCTTCAGCTCAATGAGCGCTGCGGTGAGCGGCATCGTGTAGATAGGCACATCCAGCTCCTTGAGGACATACGGCACAGCGCCGATATGATCCTCGTGTCCGTGCGTGATTATGATTCCGCGGACGCGGGAGGCATTGGCCTTGAGATAGCTGATGTCAGGCAGAACCATGTCAACGCCGTACATATCCTCGTCCGGAAAGCCCATGCCGCAGTCAACGACGATTATATCGCCGCCGAACTCAAAGACAGTCATGTTCTTTCCTATCTCGCCAAGTCCGCCCAGCGGAATGATCTTCAGTTTAGATATCATCTTTTCTTTAATTTCTCCAATCTGTCAAGAATTTACCGCGGCTGAATTTATCGAGCCTCCGGCATTGTATGTATATGCTCCGGTTTAATATTGCCCAAATGTAATATGGATTAACCCGCCGCCCTGTCGGCGTCTCACATCTCGGTGCGCCCTTCTATGGCGCGGTTGAGCGTTGCGTCGTCCGCAAACTCGAGGTTTGAACCGACGGGAATGCCGTATGCAAGCCGCGTCACCTTTATACTGAAAGGCTTGAGCAGACGGGAAATGTACATTGCCGTCGCTTCACCCTCGGTGTCGGGGTTTGTGGCCATGATGACCTCCTCGACCTCCTCGTCCGCGACGCGCTGAAGAAGCTCCTTTATGCGGATATCATCCGGCCCCACATGATTCATCGGCGACAGGACGCCGTGCAGCACATGATATGTCCCGTTATATTCCCTGCCTCGCTCTATCGACAGCACGTCTCTCGGCTCCGACACGACGCAGATAGTCCCCTTGTCGCGGCGGTCGCTCGCGCATATGGAGCATATGTCGCCCTCGGTGAGGTTCTGGCATATGCGGCAGCAATGCACGCTTTTCTTCGCGTCCATAATGGCTGCGGCAAAGGCATTCGCCTCGCTCTCAGGCAGAGAGAGCACATGGAACGCGAGCCGCTGCGCACTCTTCCGGCCTATGCCGGGAAGGGACGCAAACTTATCGATAAGGTTTTCAAGAGATGCTGGAAAGAAGGACATTTTTTCTCCGTTCCGCCGCAGGGTATATGCGGCAATGGAAATGATGGGTCAGGCCTCGCGTATGGCCTTTATCGCGGCCGCGCGGTCGCTCTTGCCGAATACGGCGCTGCCCGCTACAAGGACGTTCACCCCGGCAGCTTTTGCAAGCGCGGCGGTGTTCATATCGATGCCGCCGTCAACCTCAAGCTCGCACGGGAGCTTCGCTTCGTCAAGCATTTTCCGCACTGCCGCTATCTTCGGCAGCTGGTCGTGCATGAAGCTCTGTCCGCCGAAGCCCGGCTCTACCGTCATGATGAGCACAAGATCGACCATACCGATGTACGGCTTCACCGCTTCCGCGGGAGTTCTGGGCTTGAGCGTGACACCCGTTTTTTTGCCGAGCGACTTTGCAATATCAATGGCCTTGACGATGTTCTCCTCCGTGTCAGCCTCGACATGGAAGTTCACGAGATCGGCGCCCGCCTTGCAGAACTGCTCCACATATCTGACGGGGCGGTCTATCATAAGGTGCACGTCGATGAACATGTCCGTCGCCTTCCTGAGTGACTTCAGAACAGGTACGCCAATGGATATATTGGGAACGAAAATTCCGTCCATAACGTCAAAATGCACGTAATCCGCACCTGCCGCGCAGATCTCATCGACCTCGGCGCCGAGCTTCGCAAAATCGGCGGAGAGAATGGAGGGCGCTATTTTTATCATTTTAAGTTCTCCTTTTGAGATAAACCTTATAACGCGGGATTCCAAAAAGCACTATAAATACAATTTATATTATACTACAACGCATATGTATTTTGCAATACTCTTGACTGAAACAATATTTCGATATAAAATAAACTGATATTATAGTAGCGAGGAGTGCCCACATGTCCAGAAGAAAGAAAAAGCAGCGGTCCACAGCACCGATATATACCTTCGCTATACTGTGGCTCATCATGTGCACGGTCACGCCGGTATTCAAGCTCGGCTGGCTGATCGCGGCTGTGGTCATAGCAGGCGCGGGCGCGTATCTTGCAGGCCGCAGAGCAGGCAAGAAAGCGTCGAACGAGGCCGCGTCGGCGGAAGAGACGGAGAAGGCCAAGGCCGAACAGGCTGCCCCCGCCAAGAAGAGCTACGGGCCGGAGATCGACCCCATAATCGAAGAGGGCAACCGCGCGCTCAGCGAAATGGGGCGGCTGTACATGTCCATAAAGGATCCGGAGATCAGGCAGAAGATAAACGAGATCATGCGCATCACGGACAAGATCACGCAGGACGCGATCGCCGATCCCTCGGATATCCCGCAGATCAAGAAGTTCCAGAGCTACTATATCCCGACGACGATCAAGCTCCTGAACGCGTACGACCGTATGAGCGCGCAGGGGATTCAGGGCGAGAATCTGGACAAAACAATGAAGAGCATAACCGAAATGCTCGACACGGCGATAGAGGCGTACAAGAACCTGCTCGACTCGCTGTTTGCAAATCAGGCGCTGGACATTGAGACAGATATAGACGTTATGAACAAGATGCTCGCCAGAGAAGGTCTCGCGGGCGGCAAGGATTTTGATATCTGATATACATCAGGAAAGGACAGAATAACATGAACGAAGAGAAAAGCTATATTCCCACTCTTACCCTTGAGCCTACCGCGGAAGCCGTGGCGGAGGCCGCCGCACCGGCCGAAGAGGAAGTGAAGAAGGATATCCCAATAGAACGTCCGGAGCTGGAGAAGCTCTCCCCCGCCGAGCAGGCCGCGGTCAAGGCCTTTGCGGAAAAGATCGACGTTCTGAACACCGAGCAGGTCATGAATTACGGCTCCAACGCGCAGAAGAACATTTCCGAATTCTCCGAGGCCGCGCTGAACAGCGTCCGCACGAAGGATCTGGGCGAGGTCGGCGGCATGCTGGGCGATCTGGTCGTTGAGCTGCAGGGGCTGAACTTTGACCCCGAGGAGAAGAAAGGCTTCCTCGGTCTGTTCAAAAAGGCCACACAGAATATCGCGTCGCTTAAGGCGCAGTATGACAAGGCAGAGGTCAACGTCGACAAGATAGTTGAGTCCCTTGAAAAGCATGAGGTCGTCCTGATGAAGGACATCAGCATGATGGACAAGATGTATGAGAGGAATCTCGAATACATGAAGGAACTGACCATGTATATCATTGCGGGCAAGCTGAAGATAGAGCAGCTCCGCAATGAAGAGCTGCCGAAGTATCAGCAGAAGGCGCAGGAATCCGGTCTTCCCGAGGATGCGCAGGCCGCAAACGACTTTGCCAACATGATAGGCCGCTTCGAGAAGAAGATACATGACCTTGAGCTTACCCGCACGATATCCATCCAGATGTCCCCGCAGATACGCATGATCCAGAATAACGACAGCCTGATGGCAGAGAAGATCCGCTCCTCCGTTGTCAACACTATCCCCCTCTGGAAGAGCCAGATGGTGCTCGCGCTGTCGCTGTATCACTCCGATCAGGCCATGAAGGCGCAGCGCGAGGTGACGGACGTGACGAATCAGCTCCTCACCAAGAACGCACAGGCGCTGCATCAGGGCAGCGTGGCAATCGCCAAGGAGACCGAGCGCGGCATAGTCGATATTGAAACTCTGAAAAAGACCAATCAGGAGCTTATCTCCACGCTCGACGAGGTGCGCCAGATTCAGGACGACGGGCGCGCAAAGCGTATGCAGGCCGAGGAAGAGCTTGGCCGCATCGAGGGCGAGCTGAAGCAGAAGCTGCTTGACATGCGCGGCTGATATATCGGGAGCGGACTATGAAGATTTTGAAAAACCGTGTTGTCGCGGTGCTGCTGTGTGTTCTCATCGTGATAGCGTCGACGCTGCTGTCCACGAATGTTAAGCTCGGCCGCGAGGCCGACGGTGTGAGCGACGGCTTCTATAAGGGCGTGACCTATGACGGGTACAAGCACCCCGCCATCTCGGATCAACTCAACAATATCTGCGGCGCAGCGGACGGTCTGGCCTCTGTCGTCGCCTCCTACGATGTTGACGTCGTCGCGCTCAGGCAGTATTCCGCCGACCTCAAGGATATGCTCAGCCAGCGCACGGGCACGTATACGGCGGTCTATGCGAAGTACAGAGATCTGCTCGACTGCATAGAAGCCCTGAAGCTGGAGCTTGCATCAGTTCAGCTTTCGGAGCGGGATGCATCCGGTACCGAACAGTATTTCTCAACGGTGAGCAGCGCTTCCGAGGTTATCGGCAGCGCAGGGTATAACGATTCCGTGCAGCAGTTCAAGCGCAGCTACCTTGACCGCTTCCCCGGCTCCATCCTTGCAAAGCTTGCCGGTGTGGACGCGCCGGAGCTGTTTGCCAGAGCCTGATTAATAAGGATTGATCGATGAAAAAATTTTTTGCATTTCTCACGGCGCTTGTCCTCATGCTTTCGCTTGGCGTCAGCGCCTACGCCGTGGTCGATAAAAGCGATAGCTTCTATGTTGCCGACTATGCAAATGTCCTCTCGGCTGATACCGAGCAGCGCATATGCGACTATAACGGCGCGCTCGAACAGCAGTGCAATGGCGCGCAGATAGTCGTCGTCACGGTGGATTATCTTGACGGCATGTACTGCGACGACTACGCCTACGAGCTGTTCAACTCCTGGGGCGTCGGCTCGTCGGAGTACAATAACGGTATGCTCCTGCTGCTCGCGGTGCAGGAAAACAAGGCATGGCTTGCCTACGGGCTTGGGCTGAACTCCGTGCTTTCCAGCGACTCCGTGAACAATATGCTCGACGAGTTCTTCTGGGAAGATTTTGACGACGGCAAGTATGACGACGCGGTCAATTCCCTGTTCAACGCCCTGCTGTCATGGTATGACAACAACTACGGCAGTAAGGTCGAGCAGGCCGGAAATAATTACAGCAGCGGCGGAAGCTACAACAATAATTACAACAACGGCTATAACAATGGCCAGTCGTACAGAAGAAGCTCAGGCAGTGGATTGCGGACGCTTATAATCCTGCTTGTGATATTCTGCCTGTTTAACCCCTTCGGGCGGCGCGGCGGTGGCAGCGGCTCATCATGGCTGCCGTGGCTGTGTCTGTTCAACAACATGTCCCGCGGGCACGGCTGGGATGACGACGATCACTGGCCGCCGCGTGGCGGCGGTGGTTTCGGAGGATTTGGCGGCGGAGGACGCGGTGGCGGCTTCGGCGGTGGATTCGGTGGAGGCAGCGGTCGCGGCGGAGGAGGATTCTCCGGCGGTGGCGGCGGCAGAAGATAAGCATTTAAAATATTTGGAGATACAGAAATGTCAATAGAAAAAGGACGCGCGTATTTTCGCGCATTGGGCATGGAGGATCGCGTTCAGGAATTCACCGTGTCCTCGGCAACAGTTGAACTCGCCGCGCTCGCGCTCGGCGTTGACGGCGCAAGGATAGCCAAGACGCTGTCATTCAAAACGGAAAACGGCTGCATGCTCATTCTCGCAGCCGGTGATGCACGCATAGACAACCATAAATTCAAGGATAAATTCCACTTCAAGGCCAAGATGCTCTCGGCAGACGAGGTGCTGGAGCTGGTCGGCCATCCGGTCGGCGGCGTGTGCCCGTTCGGGATAAACGACGGTATTCCGGTTTATCTGGATGTGAGCCTCAAGCGCTTTGAGACGGTGTTCCCCGCCGTCGGCAGCGCGAACAGCGCGATAGAGCTTGATCTTGACGAGCTGTTCAAATATTCAAACGCACTTGAATGGATAGACGTCTGCAAGCTTCCGGAATAAATAAGCATAAAAACAGCATGGAGTTTCGTTCTCCATGCTGTTTTCTTCACTTTTTAGCGACTATATTGTCTTTTGCCTTATAGATGCTGTTTGCGGGGACAACACCGCGGACGCAGGATACAGGATATATATTCGAGCAGCGGCCAACGACCGTTCCAGGATTGAGAACGCTGTTGCAGCCGACCTCAACGTTATCGCCGAGTATCGCGCCGAACTTCTTGCGTCCCGTTTCAATGGGCGCATCGGGGATGTGCACTGTCACGAGCGTCTTGTCGCTCTTCACGTTGCTGGTTATCGAGCCCGCGCCCATGTGCGCCTTATAGCCGAGGATGGAGTCGCCGACATAGTTATAATGCGGCACCTGCACGTTATCAAACAGCACGACGTTTTTCAGCTCTGTGGAGTTGCCGACGACGGCGTTTTTGCCGACTATGGCGCTGCCGCGGATAAACGCGCAATGACGAACCTCTGCGCCGTGGTCTATGATGCAGGGTGCGCCGATGTACGCCGAGGGGAATATCTTCGCGTCCTTCGCTATCCAGACGCCCTCCTCCGGATGGTCATATTCGTCCGCGCTCAGGGTCTCGCCAAGCTCCAGAATGAAGCTCTTTATGCCATCCAGCGCCTCCCACGGATAGGTTTTGCCTTCGAACAGCTTCGCAGCGATGGTTTTGTCAAGGTCAAGCAGTTCCTTTATCTCGTACATATCATTTCACCCGTATCAGCTTTCCGCATTTACGCATTGCGTCGATTATATAATCGACCTTCTCCTCGCACAGATCGTCGCTCGTGGCCTCGACCATCACGCGCAGCAGCGGCTCGGTGCCGCTCTTGCGCAGGACGACGCGCCCGTTCTCGCCAAGCTCCGCCTCTACCTGCTTCACCGCAGCCTTGACCTCTTCGCAGTTGAGCGTCTCGTCCTTGTCGGTCACGACGACGTTCTTGAGCTTCTGCGGATACATCTTCATGCCGCTTGCGAGCACGGAAAGCGGCTGCTTCGTCTCGCACATGGCTTCCATGACCTTGATGGCGGTGAGTATGCCGTCGCCTGTGTTGGCAAGGCGGCCGAAAATTATATGGCCGGACTGCTCGCCGCCGATGAGGTGCCCGTTCTGGCGCATGTTCTCTGCGACGTACTTGTCGCCGACAGCGGTCTTTTCATAGCCGATGCCGAGCGCATCGAGCGCCTTGTAAAGCCCCATGTTGGACATAATGGTCGTCACGACCTTGGAGCTGCCGAATATTCCGCGCTCCTGCATGTACTTTGCGCATACATAGAGGATGTGATCCCCGTTGACGACATTGCCCTTCTCGTCAACCGCAAGGCAGCGATCCGCGTCGCCGTCAAAGGCAAAACCGACGTCAAGGCCGTTGTCGAGAACGTATTTCTGCAGATGCTCGATATGCGTGGAGCCGCAGTCAACGTTGATGTTCAGCCCGTCGGGGTGATTATTTATAACGAAGGTGTCGGCGCCCAGAGCATCAAAAACGCTCTTCGCCATCATCCATGTGCTGCCGTTGGCGCAGTCAAGGCCGACCTTCTTGCCCTTGTAGGAGCGCGTCGCCAGAGAGATGAGATAGCCGATGTAGCGGTTGCGGCCTGCGGCGTAATCTACAGTGCGGCCGATGGCGTCCAGCGTCGCATACGGCAGCTCCTCGCCGCTGTCCAGATACGCCTCGATGCCGTCAAGCACGGTGTCGTCCATCTTCTCGCCCTCGCCGTTGAGGAGCTTGATGCCGTTGTCGTGATAGGGGTTATGGCTTGCAGATATCATAATACCGCAGTCAAAATCGTCCGCGCGCGCAACATAAGAGACGCTGGGTGTGGTCGTTACGTGCAGCAGGTACGCATCCGCTCCAGATGCGGTGAGCCCCGCGCAGAGCGCCGATTCGAACATATAGCTCGAACGTCGGGTGTCCTTGCCGATGACGACCTTTGCCTTGTGATCCTTGCCGTAGAACCAGCCGAGATAGCGGCCTATCTTGAATGCGTGCTCAACGGTCAGGTCTTTATTCGCTTCCCCGCGGAAGCCGTCTGTTCCGAAATATTTGCCCATGTTTTTCCTCCATTGTTCAGAGCTTGGAGGCTGCGGCCGTGTCGAGATACACGGTGACCTCCAGCGGTATCTGTAAAAATGACGCCGGCAGATATGTCATCGTCTTGCCGTACACCATTTGATAAACGGCAGCGGATTTCTCCTCACCGTATGCAAGCAGAATTATGTTCCGAGCCTCGGTTATCGTCTTGAGCCCCATTGTTATGCCGTAGGCCGGCACGTTATCGATGCCGCCGAAGCGCTCGGCCTTGCTGCGCTTTGTGCGGTCGGTGAGCTTTTGTATATGAGTGAAGCTGTAAAACGGAGTGGCCGGTTCGTTGAAGCCGATATGTACGTTCTCGCCAATGCCGAGGACTGCAAGGTCAAGCCCGCCGCAGGCGGAAATTTCGCCGTCGTACTCCGCGTAGTTATCTTTTGTAAGAAAATAGCAGTTTTCAGGCTTGATGTCAATACCGCTTATCAGGCTCTCCTCCAGCATATGCCGGCAGTTCTGCGGATGCTCAAGCGGAAGATCGGCGTATTCCGTCAGCGCAAATATACGCACACCGGCAAAGCTCAGTTCTCCCCTGCCGCACATCGCGCGCAGCTCCGCATACACGCCCTTGGGCGATTCCCCTGCCGCGAGCGCCAGAACGGCGTCCGGCTTTTCTCTGATAAGCGCGGCGATCTCCTCGGCTGCCTGCCTGTCGGCGGCGGCCTTTGCTTCGGTTATTATCTTCATTTAATCCCCTCCTGCCGCCGTTTTGAATCATCGCGGCAAAAACGGGCAAGCTATTGCACGAGGTGTAAACTTATGGCAATAGTTTTAGTCCGCACGTTGGTTATATATTTTGCTCTTCTCATAACTATGCGTCTGCTTGGGAAAAGGCAGCTCGGCGAAATGGAGCTGTCGGAATTCGTGCTGGCGGCGCTCATCGCCGATCTCGCCGCGCATCCTCTTCAGGATATCGGCATACCGCTGATAAACGGGCTTGTGCCGATACTGACGCTTTTCTGCTGCGAGGTGCTTATATCGGGTGCGACGCTGAAAAGCGTCCGGCTGCGAAGTCTGTTTTTCGGCAGGCCGAGCGTACTCATCCTGCGCGGCAAGGTGATACAGCGTGAGCTGCGCAAAAATCGCTTCTCGCTCGACGAGCTGATGCTCCACATTAGGAAGGCGGTAGGAGCTGCGCAATCAGGGCATTCTCGACATCAGCAAGATCGAATACGGCATACTCGAGACCGACGGCAGGCTGAACGTGATACTCTACGCGTCGGAGTCCCCCGTCACACCCGCCATGCTGAACATCGAGACGTCCCGCGACGCATACCCCGCGATAATCATCAACGACGGTCACGTCATGGAGACGAACCTCCGCCACCTCGGGCGGGACATGAACTGGCTGACAAAGCAGCTGAATGAGCGCGGCGCGCACAGTCCGTCGGACGTGTTCCTGATGACGCTCAACAAGAGCGGTCAGATCTACTACGCCGCGAAGGAGTATGGCAATGAAGCGTGAACTTGCGGCAGGGCTTCTCCTGCTGGCGCTCATCTGCGGCGCGATATACAATATCTTCTACGTCGGAGAACTCGTGCGCGATATCAGCGCCGAGCTGTACGCCTCGCAGGAGGCGCTGGCAGCCGGAAGCGGAGAGCGCGCCGAGGAGTACGCCGAGAAAGCTCTGCAAAAATGGCTCGGCGCAGAGCAATACACGCACATCTTCGTGCGCCACTCCGAGATAGACGCGACAGCCGACGCGTTCTATGACCTCCTGCAATCGCTCTCGGGCGGCGAATACGACGGCATCGAACAGGCGTACTCGAAGCTTTTATATCATCTCAGCAGCATCGCCACCATGGAGCAGATAAGCCTCGGCAGCATCATGTGATCACTTATCGGTGAGCAGCTTGCTCAGCTCCTCCATAAAGGTGTTGATGTCCTTGAAGCTGCGGTACACGGACGCAAAGCGGACATACGCGACCTCGTCAACGGTCTTGAGCCGTGCCATGACCATTTCGCCGATATCGACGGTGCTTATCTCGCGCTCAAGCGCGCTCTGAAGCTCCTGCTCGATATCGTCCGCTATGCTCTCAAGCTGCGACAGCGTCACGGGGCGCTTCTCGCAGGCGCGCACCATGCCGTTTATCAGCTTCACTTTATCGAAGGACTGACGGCTGCCGTCGCGCTTGACGACGACGAGCGGCAGACGCTCTATTATCTCGTAAGTGGTAAAGCGCTTCTGGCAGGCCAGACACTCACGGCGGCGGCGTATCGTCGCGCCTTCCTCCGCGGGGCGGGAATCGATGACCTTGCTCTCTGTATAACCGCAAAACGGACACTTCATATGTTTTTCTCCCTGTTTCTATCTATTGATAGCCATTATATCACGGCATGTTCCGTATGGCTATATTTTTTTACATCAGATGAACACGATTTTGCTCACGCTCGGCCATTGTATACCAGCTTGCGCGAATATTGCTCGCTTATCCCGCTCTGACAGCTCGCCGAACTGCGTGACCGTCAGCGTTTTTCCCTTGTGATTCCATTTGCCGGCCACCGTTCCGCGCAGCAGTACCGCGGGACTGACCATGCCCGCAAGACTGAATATGCCGCGCAGGTGCTTCTGCGGCAGGTACAGGCTCTCGCGCTTTTCGTAGCCGAGCATCAGCTGGTCAAAGCCGCTGAGGAATATGCACTCCGGCATCTCACGCGGTTCTATGCTCCCGTCCTCTATGTAATAATAGCTCCTGCCGCCGTACTCGGCTGCTTTAATGTCGAGCAGCGGGAGGTACTGTTTTATTTTTGCCTGCGGCACGCCGAAGAAATAGGCCGCGTCCCGAAGCGTCGCTGGGCCGTAGTGTGTGAAATACCGGCGCGTAAGCTCAAGCCATGCGGAGCTTTCGTCCATCGGCGTAAATTCCGGACAGAGCTTATATGCTTTTTCGCGGCTGACCCGCCCGCATATCTTACCCGCCTCGCAGAGCGCGCGGATAGTGCCGCCCCACGAGTTGAATATGCTCTCGGCCTCCCGCTCCGTCATGCCAAGCTCGAAGCAGCGCGCTTTCAGCTCGTCGCGCGTGTCCGCTCCGCCGGATATAGATTGGAGTATGGCGTCGGCAAAATACTGCTTGCGCTCGGTGCTGATATTTCCGTCCGCGCCGAACATATCGCATTCGCGCAGATAGTGGGTGCGTCCGTCGTGCAGGAAAAGCGGAAGATCATCAAGTGCGAAGATGTGCATAGTTCCGCGGAGAGTCCAGCTCTTTGCGGAAAAGCCGTCCAGATACTCCGGCGCATCAATGCAGCGTATGCCGAGAGAATGCTCCGCATAGCTCATCATCTGCGCCTGTATGCCGCAGAGATCGTGCAGAACGGCGGCCGCATCGCTTTTATCCGTCAGATGCTGCCCAGCCAAGCGGCGCAGCTTTATCTCTTCAAGTGTCATGTCTCCCCCGCCTTTCCTGAATATTTTAGCGCAGTCCCGGCCAAATAGCAATACCGCCCGCCGGTCAGGATAATTCACTCTTGATTTTATCTTAATAAGATATTATAATATATGCAGATATCTGCTCAGGAGAGGAGGCGGCCGCCGGTGCAGCAGGTATACATTTGCATAGACCTCAAATCCTTCTTCGCCTCGGTCGAGTGCGTGGAACGCGGGCTTGACCCGATGACGGCGAAGCTCGTCGTCGCAGACCCGACGCGTACGGAGAAAACGATCTGTCTCGCGGTGAGTCCCGCGCTGAGGGCGCTCGGCGTCAGGAACCGCTGCCGCGTATTTGAGATACCGCCGCGGCTGGATTACATCATGGCGCAGCCGCGCATGGCGCTGTACATCCGGTACTCCGCCAGGATATACTCCATATATCTCCGCTATTTCTCCCCCGAAGACATACACGTCTATTCTATCGACGAGGTGTTCATCGACGTCAGCCGGTATCTCGCAGTGCAGCGCAAAACGCCGCGCGAGCTTGTGAAAACGCTGCTGCGGGATATAAAGGCCGAGACCGGTCTGGTCGCGACCTGCGGCATCGGCAGCAATCTGTATCTGGCGAAGATAGCGCTGGACATAATCTCAAAGCACGCTCCGGATTTCATCGGCGAGCTTGACGAGACGAGCTACCGCGAGAAGCTGTGGGATCACCGCCCGATAACGGATTTCTGGCGTGTAAGCCGCGGCACATCCGCAAGGCTCGCAAGCCTTGGCATACTGACCATGAGAGACCCTCACGAGTACGCTCGCCAACGCCCGTGAAGACGTGCTGTACAAGACCTTCGGCGTTGACGCGGAGCTGCTCATAGATCACGCCTACGGGCGTGAGAGCGTCACCATAGCCGATATAAAGGCCTATAAGCCGAAATCCGAGAGCATTTCCAGCGGCCAGGTGCTCGCACGCGACTATGGGCTTGACGAGGGGCGCATCATCGTACGCGAGATGGCCGAGGCACTCGCCTTTGAGCTTTTCGCCCGCGGCGAGACAACCGACAGCATAAACATCATTCTGGGCTACTCCCAGTCGTCGGGCAGAAAATCCGTGCACGGCAGCCTGCGGCTCCGCGACCTGCTCGGTGAACGATCTGGTGCGCGGCGCACAGAGCGTATACGAGCGCATTATGGACTCCGCCGCGCCTATCAGGAAGCTGACCGTATGCTATGCCAATCTGCATCAGGAGCAGGGGCAGCAGTACGACATTTTCAGCAGCCACGAGGAGCAGGAGCGGGAACGCAGCCTTCAGAGTGCCATGCTCAGCATCAAGCGCAAATACGGCAGCGGAAGCCTGCTGCGCTGCATGGATCTTCAGGAGGGCGCGACGGCGCGCGAACGCAGCCGTCAGATCGGAGGGCACCGCGCGTGAGAAGCAAAATGAGCCGCGCCGACAGAGCAAAGCAGTTCATGCCATTCTCGGCGCTCAGCGGCTACGGCAAGGTCATTGACGAGCTGAACGCATTGCGCGAGCCGCGCATTACGCTCGGCGAGGATGCGGCGCTGGAGCTGGACGCCAGGCTGCGCGCGCTGTGTCCGGGCAGCCGCGCCGCGATACGCTATCATAACGGGCGCGTGTACGAGACGGTGATAGGCCGTGTGCAGGAGTTGGACATGATAAACCGCCTGATAATGATAGGTGAACTCCGTATAAGCCTCGACGATATAATTGCTGTTGATGCTGAATAGCGCGTGATTTCCGGGGAAAACTGACTCCGAGAACATAGTTAAGGAGAACAGCATGAAAAAAACCGGAAGCACAATAACGCTCTCCGCGCCGCCGACGATATTCGCGTCGGCAAGCGTAGTCGGGGCGAAAGAGGGCGAAGGCCCTCTGAAGGCCGGATTTGACTATATATCCGACGACTCGTATTTTGGAGAAAGCTCATGGGAAAAGGCCGAGAGCAGCATGTTCCGCCGTTGCTTCACCACCGTGTGTGACAAGGCAAAGATCGCCCCGTCGGAGCTGGACTTCGTGTGCGCCGGTGATCTTCTGAACCAGTGCATCGGCTCCGCGTTCGCGCTCAAGGACAGCAAAGTCCCGTATTTCGGACTCTACGGCGCGTGCTCCACGATGGCAGAATCGCTGTCACTCGCGTCGCTGCTGCTCGACGGCGGCTTTGCCGATCACGTCTGCGCGATGACCGGCTCGCATTTCTGCTCTGCGGAGCGCCAGTTTCGCCTGCCGCTGGAATACGGCGGCCAGCGCACACCGACCTCGCAGTGGACGGTCACAGGCTCCGGCGCGCTGATCCTCGGCAGCAACGCCGCGGGGCCGCAGGTAACGCATGTCACGATCGGCTCCATAACCGACGCGGGCATAACCGACGCCAACAACATGGGCGCCGCGATGGCTCCGGCGGCGTACAGTACGCTCAAGCAGCATTTTCAGGACACCGGCCGCGACCCGTTTTACTACGACGCGATATTCACCGGTGACCTCGGCGCGATGGGGCATGATATCCTTCAGGCACTGTTCCGCGAGGACGGCGTAGAGCTGGGCGTGATGTACCTCGACTGCGGGATGCTGATATACGACGTCAAGGCGCAGGACGTACATGCGGGCGGCTCCGGCTGCGGATGCAGCGCTTCGGTGCTTGCAGCGCACATTCTGCCGTCAATGCGCAAGGGCATATGGAACCGCGTGCTGTTTGCCGCAACGGGTGCGCTAATGTCCGCCACCAGCGCCCAGCAGGGCGACAGCATCCCCGGCATATGCCATGCCGTCGCCATAGAAAATCCCGTTTGAAGGAGGCTCTGTATGGATATCGTACTGACGTATATAAAGGCTTTTGCTGTGGGCGGGCTGTTCTGCGTGATAGGCCAAGTACTCATTGACCGCACAAAGCTGACTCCGGCAAGAATTCTGACATGCTATGTCGTCGCCGGTGTCATTCTCGGCGCGCTTGGCCTGTATCAGCCGCTCGCCGACTGGGCAGGCGCGGGGGCTACCGTGCCGCTGACCGGATTCGGGAACACTCTGGCTCAGGGCGTCAAAGAGGCCGTTGCCGAAAAAGGCTTTCTCGGTGCGTTCACCGGCGGCTTTACCGCATCCGCTGCCGGTATCTGTGCAGCCGTGTTTTTCGGCTTTATTGTGGCCGTTATATTCAAATCCCGCGATAAAAGTAAATAATTCTTAAAAAATTATAATATGCTTGAAGCTCCTCCCGATGCATGGTATAATGTTACAAATTAGTGACATACATGCTGGGAGGGCATTTTTTATGGATACGATAAATTCCATCGGCAACGCAAAGCAGATACTCCGCGAGGTCAGCCGCGTGATCGTCGGCAAGGACGAAGTCATGATAAAGGTTCTGCTCGGCATTGTCGCGGGCGGGCATATCCTGATGGAGGATATCCCCGGCGTCGGCAAAACGACAATGGCGCTCGCCTTCTCCAAGGCGCTCGGCCTTGAATACAACCGCGTGCAGTTCACTCCCGACGTGCTGCCCTCGGACGTTACCGGCTACTCGATATACGATAAAAATACCGGCACAATGCGCTATCAGCGCGGCGCGGTGCTCTGCAATCTGTTCCTGGCGGACGAGCTGAACCGCGCAACAAGCCGCACTCAGTCCGCGCTGCTGCAGGCCATGGAGGAGGGGGCGGTCACGGTTGACAACAACACCTACCCCGTGCCGCAGCCGTTTGTTGTCATCGCAACGCAGAACCCGACCGGCGCCAAGGGCACGCAGATGCTGCCGGATTCGCAGATGGACAGATTCATGCTGCGCCTCTCTATCGGCTACCCCAGCCCCGAGGACGAGGCCGAGATGATCCGCCGCAAGCAGAAGAGCATCAGTCTCGACTCCGTGCAGCAGGTCGTGAGCAAGAGCGAGCTTATGCAGATACGGCAGGAGGTCTCCGCAGTATTTGTCAAGGACGAGGTCGTGGACTATATCGTCCAGCTCTGCGGGGCGACCAGAAACGACCCGCGCATACTTCAGGGCGCAAGCCCGCGCGCATCACTCGCGCTCACCTCGCTTGCCAAGGCCACGGCGTGGATACAGGGACGCGACTATGTGCTTCCGCGCGACGTCCGCTTCATCTTCCGTGACTGCATCGAGCACCGGCTGCTGTGGAGCGACGCCTCCGACCCGCGCGCCCATGCCGACATTATGCGCAGCATCGCGGGCAGCATCAAAGCACCGAATATCTGACCATGCCTACAGTATATTTTATCTTTTACGTTCTGGCAGTCGCCGGAGCGTACATATTCCGGCTCGGATATCTGGGCTGGTTCGGAGCTTTTTTCTTCTACTCAGTTGCAATCATGCCCGTCTTCATCCTGCTGCTGTCACTGCCAGGGATGCTGCGCTCGAAAATGAGCCTCAGCATACCCTACACCGCGGTATGCGGCAGCGACGTTCAGCTCTGCATCAGCACTCGGACGGGGCTGCTGCCGCTCGGCAGGCTGACCGCATCTTTGCAGATCAGGAACGTATATACCGGCGAGACGACCCGTCAGCGCCTGCGCTGGAATAACCTCTCCGGCGGCACGCTGAATATTCCCGTCCCCTCCACCGACTGCGGCAGGCTGGTCTGCGAGCTCTCCGGGCTTCGTTGCTGCGATCTGCTCCGCCTTGTCTCGATACGCCGCAAGACCCCGGCTCCGGTATCCTGCGTCATAATGCCGTCTGCCTCTGTGCCGGACGGCCTGCGCGACATTTCGACCGAGCTTGAAGCCCGTACCGTGCTCAAGCCCAAGCATGGCGGCGGGTACGCCGAGGAGCACGAGCTTCGTGAATACCGCCCCGGCGATATGGTGAACAGTATACACTGGAAGCTCAGTTCAAAGACCGACAAGGTCATTGTCCGTGAGCCGCTCACAAGTCAGGATGCGAAAATATATATAGTCGTCACCGGTCAGAGCAATAAGGCTCTCGGCAGTGCGCGCTACATCTCCGAAAATCTCTGCGAGCTTGAGCAGGAGCATGAGCTGCTCTGCCCGTCTGTCAGCCTGACCGTCGGCAATTCTCAGGAGTCCGCCGCGGCGTTCATGGAGCTTCTGTCCAAGCCGCGCTCATCTGCCGCGGTGTCTGCCAAGGCGGACGCGCGCTGCTGCTTTATCGTTTCGGATGAAGGGGTGATCGTCAAATGAAAACCGCCTTTAATCGAATCTCATTTCTGCTTCTGCTCATGCTGGGCAGCATAATTCTGACATCGTTCATAAGCGCCAGCTTTGATCTTGCGTTCAGCCACGGCGTGCTTTACACCGCGCTGCTGTGCGTTTTCATCTGGGTGTGCTTCAACGTGCGGCACATGCGCCTGCCGGGCGTCGCGGTCTGCGCGGCTGTTTTATTCTTCGTGTGCCGCAGCAGGCGTGATGCTTTCGTCGCGCAGCTCAAGGATCTGTTCGACAAGGTCAGCGGGCAGTACCTCAACCACTTTTACTATTCTTCCGAGAAGTATGTTTTCTCAAACCTGACCGACGATCACACACTGGTGATGCTCATGATCTCGGCCTTTATCGTGATATTAATGGCCATCGCGTTGAGCGCGGAGAGCGGAAGAATTTTTTCCTGCCTCATCGTGTCGGGCGTCTTTTTTGCCGCGTGCATCTGCGTGAACGGCTTCCCGCCGGTATATGTCTCGGTGGGCATGGTGCTGTTCTGGACGTTGGTGTTCGTCTCCGGCGGCTCATATTCCGCAGATTCCGGCGGCGGGCGCGCCGCGCTGATACTGAGCCTGCCGGTGCTGCTGATGCTGTGCGTCATTCTCTCGCGCACCCCGCCGGACGAATACGACCTGAGCGGCGCCGACGTCGAGATGGCGCAGAAGCTGGATGCTCTCGGCCAGAGCATCACGAAAATTTTCAAGGGCGGGCGCTTCACTTCTGATGTGTCTCTGCCCGAAACTTCCCTCCCCGTCGATGGCCTTTTTGACGATCTATCGCTTGATCTGGGCTGGAACATGGGCGACGGCGCACTCGACCTCTCGAAGGGATACCGTGATTTTGACCCGACGCAGCTGATGCTGCGTGTCCGCGCGGATAAAAGCGGATATATGTATCTGCGCTGCTTCTCCTACGGCCAGTACCTCGGGACCAGCTGGAGCGCCGGCAACAAATATCTCAGCAGCCCCCCGCCGCAGTTCCTGCCGCTAGCGCTGCAGAGCGCAGGCGGAGCGGAGACGCTTCACGCGGACATTGAGCTTATCGCCGTAGGAGGCTCCGTGCTCCCCGTGCCGTACTACTCCACCGAGGCCAGTGAGAACGACGTATATGTCCCATCCGGCGGCAGCACGGAATACACCGCGGAATATATAAGCTACTCCGGCGACGTGTCGTCGCTGCGCGTTCCGGACGAATACGCCGCCGCAGAGGAGGACTACCGCGCGTATGTCTATGAGTATTACACCGCGCTGCCGGATTCTACGCGGGAAGCGATGCTGCGCTTGGCGGCAGACGCCGGTATTTCCGCCGGTGACGACGCCGTGAACCGCGTGGCAAGCTATATCATGAATTCCGCTGAGTACGACCTGAACGTGTCCGGCTTCGACACAGACGATTATGCCGTGTACTTCCTGACCGAGGCTAAACGCGGCTACTGCACGCATTTTGCGACCGCGGCGGCCGTGATGTACCGCGCGCTCGGCATTCCGGCGCGGGTAGTGGACGGCTTCGCGTTCACTACCGTGGCCGGAAGCTATGTCGATGTACGCCGCAGTGACGAGCATGCATGGGTCGAGGTGTATATCGACGGTCTTGGCTGGCTGCCAGTGGAGGTGACCGGCAGCTCCGCGCCGAGTGAAGCGCCCGTCAACACTCCGGAGCCGCAGCTGGAAACCGCCGAGAGCACCGAGGCGACGCCTACTCCGTCCGTTGTCGAGAGTCCTGAGCTGCGGCAGGACACAATGCCTGTCGGCATTATCTCGTCCGACGTGAGCCAGAACACCGTCCCCGCCTCCGGCGGCGTGGCGAAGGCCGTGCGTGTTATTGTCATAGTGCTCGCCGCGGCCGGTGTCATCGTCCTATGGCAGTTTGCTCTGCTGCGCGAGCGGAAGCGCCGATTCACTCAGAGAGACGGCAGCCGCGCCGTTTTGTACATCTATCGCTGCGCAAAAGCACTGTCGCGCTTCAATGAGCCGATACCGCGGGATATCGTCACGCTCGCCGAAAAGGCGCGCTTCAGCCAGCACGGAATCGGCCGCGAGGAGCGCATGGCCGCGTACGCGCTGTTCATCGGTATGCGCGACAAGCTGTGCGGCAGCGGGAATTTGCTCAGGAAATTTGTTATTAAATACGTTCTGGGCTTCAGATAATATTTACATATCATGCGGTACGGTATATACTGTCCGCATGATATTTTTTGAAAGGAATCGCTATGAAAAAACATATATTTCTCACCGGCCCCTCCGGCTGCGGTAAAACCACGCTCATCCGCCGCGCGCTTGGCGATAAAATCGCCTACGCAGGAGGCTTCATAACCGAACGCAGGCTCGCCGCAAATGATTCTCTGCTGGGCTTCGACCTGCTTCCTGCTGCCGCCGCGCTCTCGCCGGACGAATACGAGGGCAAGCGCTTTCTTGATTACTCAGTGACTCCCCCGACGCATGACAACGAGGTTTTCCGCAACGACGGCGTGCGGCTTCTCAGCGAAGCGGAGCTTTACCCGTTCTCGGTCATCGACGAGTTCGGTGGATATGAGATACTGATACCGCAGTTCCGCGAAGCGCTGTCCGAATTTCTGTCAAGCGAGCAGCCGTGCATCGGCGTGCTGAAGGCCAGCAAGAGTGTGCAGGAGCTGAAGTCACGGTTCGGACTTGGTGATAGGTTCACGGCCTACACTGCACGCCTTCTTGAGGCGCTGTCGAACGATCCGGACACGCTGATTTTAAAGGTCTCCGGCAGAGGCGACAAGGTAGCGCAGAACATCGTCGCAAAATGGGTCGAGGAGTACACAAATGTGTGATTTTTTTGCATTATACGATTGCTTATGCGATAATATTCGCTCCGACGAGCGAATATTATCGACCGTCTCAGGTGATATATGGGCGCTGGCGGAAACCGAACAGCACAGCGGCATGGCGATGCATGTGCACGGGACGAGCCGCCCTGCAATGCTGCCTGACGGCTTGTACAGAATGCCGCTGCGCAGAGCCGCCGAAGCGCTCAAGAGCTGGAACAGCACCGAGGCAAGCCTTGCCATGGCCGCAGTCAACGCATTTTATAACACCGAGGAGCGGCTGTCTGAGCTTCACTGCTCCGAGCCTTTTGAAAATTACTGCACCCGCGGGATGGATTTTCGCGGCAAAACCGTCGGCATTGTGGGTCATATGCATGGCACGGACGAGATGCGGCGCGACGCGGAAAAGATTTTCATTCTTGAGCGAGAACCGCGCGGCGGGGATTACCCCGATCCCGCCTGCGACTATCTGCTCCCGCAGTGCGATATTGTTCTGATAACCGGAAGCGCTATCACCAATAAGACGCTGCCCCACCTCCTTGACCTATGCCGCAGCGCGTACACGATCCTCGTCGGCCCGTCGGTTCCGATGTGCCCGGAATTATTCGGGTTCGGCATTGATCGCCTCTCTGGACTCGTGATAACCGATCGGTACGGTATACGTGAGCGAGTCCAATCCGGTGCCGGCGGCTCGCCGTATAGCCACGGAAAGAGCTTTTTGCTGGTAAAATAAACTACACGCAGGTAATTCCTGCGTGTAGTTTATTCATACGATATTGCGTTCGCTTATCCGTGGCTGCGCTTCTTGCCGAAGATGAACGCCGCGGCGGCTGCCGAACCGGAGACGAGTGCAAGTACGCTCCAGAGCATCATAGAGTCGCCGGTCTTGGGCTTCTGAGTCGCGGCATAGACATTGGTGACGGTGATGGTCTTGCCGTCGCTGCTGCGGTTGACATAGAAGTAGTACCCGCTGGGAACGTTGGTCTCCTTGACCGTCCATGTAAGCTCGGTGTCAAGGCCGTCAAAGCTGCACTTCCAGCCGTTCTTTTCATTGAGAACCGCAGTCACCTTCTTGCCGTCAAGCTCGTAAGGAACAAGGGTATCCGTGTCCTTGCCGTTCTCGTCCTTCTGATAGTAGAAGAGCTGCACGGTGACGGATTCGGGGCGCTTATCCTCGCTGCCCTTATCGTTCCACTTCTTCACGACACCGACCTTCATCTCGGTGGATTTATACTCGTTGACAAAAAGCGCCTTGTCGGCCTGCTCATCGCCGCGCATTATAGCCGCAGGCATGGGTATCGCCTCGGCAGCCTCGGCGCCGCTCTGCGCGGCAGCGGACGCCATAGCGAAGGTATACACGCTGCCGTCAAAGGTCCACTTGGCCTCCTTCTCGGAGCCGACCTCGGTCAGCTTGCCTTCAAGATTCTTCATCTGGCTGGCGGGGCCGGTGATAGTGAGCACGCCGGATGCGGTGGTCTCCCCTGCCTTGACCGTCAGGGCGAAGCCATCGGTAACGGGCGCGCCGTTGAAGCTGGCTTCGATCTTATCCAGCTTACCTGTCTTGGCGGACAGCTCAAGCGCGAAATCAAAGGTCTTGTCGGCAACCGGCATGTGCTTTCCTGTCTGCTTGACCTGCTTCTCAACGGGGATGCTGATGCTGTATATCGGTTCGGGCTTGTAGGTGTTGACGACCTTGACTGCCGATGCCTCTTCAGCTGTGACAACAGCCTTGATATCCTCAACGGCGCCCATGATATAACCGTCGACGCTAAGGCCGTCGGTACGCTCCTTCAGAATGTACTCGCCCGCTTCAAGCTCAACGCTCTTTGTCCAGCCGTCCGCCGCGGTCAGGGTTATGTCCTGTCCCTCAAGGTGCTGCTTATCCTGCCAAAGCTCAAAGGTGACGGACGCGGGTATCAGCTCCTTGGGCAGTCCCTCAAAGGATTTCGTGACGGTGAGAGTTCCGGTGGTGACGGAGTATTTATTGGTAAACACTGCGGCGTCGACATTTTCATCGTCAAGCGTGATGTACGCGGGCAGCTTCTCGCGGCTCGGCTCCTCTTCAAGAACGCTCAGCGGAGAGGCCATGTTTACGCCGAAGCGGTATTCGCTGCTGTCATAGAGCCAGTTCCCGGTCTCCGCAGGTGCCTTTTCACTGAGTGTACCGTGCAGACCGTACATCTGACTGACAGGGCCGCTGACAGTCAGCACACCGGCCGCGGAGGTCTCTCCCGCCTTCACAGTCATGGTGAAGCTGTCGGTGACAGGCTTGCCGTCAAAGTACAACTTGAGCATATCGGTCTTGCCCGCGTCATTGGCAAGCGTGAATGCGAAATCGAAGTCGGTATCCGCAAGCGGCGCGGATTTGCCGAGCAGCTCCACTTTCTTCTCGACCGGGATATCAACGCTCATCACCGGCTGAACCTCGTAGGTCTCGGTGATATTGAGCTTCGTGGTTTCGCCGGCCTTGACCGTCGCCCAGATTATCGAATAATAAAAGTGATAATACCCGCCGACATCGGCGCTGTCAACATCCGCGTGCAGCTCGTACTCGCCAGGGTCGAGCGTAAGGCTCTTTGTCCACTTTTCCGCTGCCGTGATGACGACGTCCTGAACGTGCGCGCCGTCCTTTTTAAGCCCCCATTTGACGGATTCCGGTATCTTATCCTCCGGCAGCCCATTAAAGGCGACGTTGATGGTCAACGTCCCCTGCTCAAACGCCGGCGTCGGCTCCGGAACGTCGGCTGCCAGCGCCGAGACCGGCAGGATGCTCACCACCAGCAAAGCGGCAAGCAGCAGCGCCCAAAATTTCTTCATGCAAAAATTCCTCCTTTTCGATATTTTACATTATGTAACTATTTGTCTATTCACATTGCATCTATACTATATCGTAAAACCCAAATAAAAACAAGTGCTGCATTACTTAGGAATTCTTAATTTTCAAGGCTTTCAGGCGTTTTCAGCCCACTCTTCTTGCAAAAAAGACAAACAGGTCTTATAATATGACAAAAGCATTTCAATATGGAGAACCGAAGATGACCGAATATGTATACAATGACGCAAACGGAACTCTCGCTTCCGTGAAGCACGGCGAGGGACGCACGCTTTTTAAGCTCATCACGGCGGATGAATTCCGCGCCATGAAGGAGAGCTTCCCACATCACAAGGAGATGCTCCGCAGCCTCGGCTCCGTCCGTTACTGCAAGGCGGAACCCTATCGCGACCACATCTGGGGTACGCTGCGCATCCCGAACAAGAACGAGGCGCGGCTGCCGCAGGTCTGCCTGCTTTTCTACATGACGGCGCAGGAGCTGATCTTCATCGAGGATTCCGGCGAACTGAAGCCCTGGGTAAAATCGCAGCTGCCGAAGCTGAACAACGCCTCCACTCCGGAGCTGCTGCTTCTCCAATTTATGCAGCTGGCAGTGGAAAATGATATCCTGTACCTGTCCCACATTGAAAAGGAGCTTGACGTAATGGAGGACAGTCTGCTAACCGACATTCCGGACGACTTCTTCGGTGTGCTCACACGGCACCGCCGCAAGCTCTCGGAGCTGAATGCGTACTATGAGCAGCTCACCGCGATGAGCGACATGATCGCGTCTCTCGACGCGCCCGCGCCCATCGCCGCGGCGGAGCAGTGGAGCCGATTCTCGATGCAGACGGAGCGGCTTGAGAGTCATGTGCATCTGCTTCAGGAGAACGTGATACAGCTGCGTGAATTATATCAGGCACAGCTGGATGCAAAGCAGAACAAGGTCATGTGTATCCTGACCGTTGTTACCACGCTGTTCCTGCCGCTCAGTCTGCTGACCGGCTGGTACGGCATGAACTTTGCGAACATGCCGGAACTGCACTGGCGCTACGCGTATCCCTGCGTCATAGCGATCACTGTCGCTATAATCGTGTTTGAGATAATATATTTTAAGAAGAAAAAGATATTATGAAGAAAAACCCATGCATTGATAATGCATGGGTTTTTAGTTTACTTCTCGACTATGTCTTCGGGACCGAAGGGGTCTCCGCACTGGGGGCAGAAGCGGGGCGGATGCATCGGATCCTCGGGCTGCCAGCCGCACTTATCGCAGATATAGAGCGGTTCGTTTGCGGGCTTCGGCGCGCCGCAGTTTTGGCAGAAGCGGCCGAGATTGACCTCACCGCAGTTCTCGCAGGTCCAGCCGCGCTTTGCCGCACCGGCCGCCTTGCGCTGGCCACTGGGGCGCTTCACGGGGACGGGCTTGCTGTCGCGCTTGGAGAGGATGAGCAGCACAGCCGCCGCGATCAGGCCGAGTCCCGCGATGACCAGCAGCAGGACTACAAGGCCGTTGCCCCTGCTGGAATTGTTCTGAGTATCATCGGGCTTGATCTCGATATCAGCGTTGCCGCCGGTGCTGGGGCTGGGCGAAGGATCATCCACGCCGGGAGTCGGCGAGGTTGGAGCCACAGTCACAGTCGGCGTAGGGGTAGCGACGGCAGCGGTATATGTGACGGCTACGGCTCCGGTGTTGACGCGGTCGCTGTTCTGGCCGCCCTTGGTGCTCCACACGGAAGCAAAGTAGTACACAGTGCCCTCGGTCTGGGGCGGGGTGTAGCTCGCGGAGGTTGCGCCGCTGATGAGCGTGCCGCCGTTATTGCTGGCGGAGGTGTTGCTGTACCACTGATATTTGAGCGTGCCGCCGTTGTTGGTGTCGCTCGCGGAAACGGTGAGCGTAGTCCCCTCGCCGACGGTCTTTGTGACGCCGCTGGGCTGAGTGTTGATGGTCGGGCGCTTAAGGGCGACCTCGGCCTTCTTGACGGTTATTATTGCGCCGTTGGTGCAGAGATAGGTCTTGCCGTCCGCGGCGATGAATTTGCATTCCGCTTTCCAGCCGTTCATGGAGGCCGGAATATTCTCAAGCACAAGGCGGTCGCTGTCGGTTCCGGAGACCTTCAGTCCCTTGAAGTAGTCCGGAGCGTCCTTGGCAGGATAAGTATTTGTCGTGTCGGGGCTGACTATGCGCCACACGAACGACGCGGCGTTTTCCGCACGCGCGATAAACACAGCTCTGCCGCCCTCCTCGACGGTCTCACCGGTGGGCTGCTTTGTTATCTTGATCTCACCGGCCGGAGAAGGAGACGGCGACGGCGTGACGGTGGTGTAGGACGGATTCGTGACGGCTACCACGTTTGACGTCGCGGTACCGGCGCTGTTCTTCACCGTGAGGTAGTAATAATAGGTCTGGACGCTGCTCTCCATACCCTTGGTGCCGACAGTTACGTTCTGGCTGTCGGATTCAAAGGTCCAGGTGGTTCCTGCCGCGCCGCCGGAAGTGCTGTTGCTGGTGTTGGTATAGAGCGTGACCTCATAGGGCGCGCCGCCGGTAAGGCTGAGCTTCAGCTGGAAGTTGTCGTCCTTCTTGGGCGCAGTCGTGCTGGCCGAAGCCTGCACGGTCGGCTGTACCGCGGCCACATTGACGGTCGCGTCGGTGGAGCCGGGCTGCCCGTCCCGCATCTCGAAAGCAACAGTCAGCTTATATGTTCCGGGTTTGGTCGGTGTGCCGGAGAGCAGAATCTGCGTTGCGTCCGCGCTGAGCTTCAGGCTCATTCCCGGACAACTGCCGCTGCTTATAGACGCCTTGTCGACAATATTGTTGTCATCCTTGCCGTTGAACTGAGCCAGCACAAGCTCCGAATACGTGCCGCACTTAGCATCGTATGCAGCAAAGGCTTCCGCCATCGGCAGCGATGCCAAAAGAAGCACGACGAGAAATACGCTGAGTATGCGCGACATTTTCTTTTTCATCTTTTCCTCCATATATTTCAATTTTCCGCTCAGGTCTGCATTTTCAAACCAGCATCCCCTTTTTTCGATGTTATTTTAACATATCATATTCATTTGTACAAGCGGCATCCCTCTTAAGATATCTTAAATCTTAAGAGGGATGCTCTATCACCCGTATGTACTGTTTTTTCAGTTTCTGAAGAAGAAATGGAACTTGTCGTTATCGTCCGACGTTCCGCCGGATTCGCATTCGACATGGACGCCGGTCACGCTGCCGCCTATAGTATCGCAGGTCACATTCGCTCCTGCGGTGACATTGCCCTCGATATTGTCGCAGGTCACGGAGCCGCCCGCCTTGACGTCGCCCTCGACGCTATCGCAGGTGACCGTGCCGCCGGCACTTACGCTGCCGCTCACATCGTCACAGGTGACATTGCCGCCGGTCCTGACATCGCCGCCCACGGCGTCGCAGGTGACGGTTCCTCCCGACTCTATACTGCCCTCGACGTCGCCGTCAACGCGCACATCGAACTCGCTGTGAATGTTCATCGCGGGACCCTCGTAGCAGAATTCTATCCTGCGGTTCTCGGCAGTGTCGCCGCAGCCGACAAGCGTATGCCCGTGATAGAGCACAGCGTACAGGCAGTCATCATCAGGCCACGGCAGCTCGTCGTTCTTCGGCTCCGCGGCGGGAGCCTCGCGCCGTGCCGCTTCCCTTCCGAAAAGCTCATCTATTGTTACGCCGAACACATCCGCCAGCATCGGGAAGCTGGACACGTCGGGGCTTGACAGCCCGTTCTCCCACTTGCTCACCGCCTGAAAGGATATCCCCATAAGGTTTGCAAGCTGATCCTGTGTCATGTTCTTCTCTTTTCTGAGTCTTGCGATATTTGCGCCTATAACGTCGTTCATTTCGACGCCTCCTTTCGAATTTCTGATGCCGATGGTATAGAAAAAATTCTGAAATTCCAATAACTTATCCGTTGAATCGTGAATTCAACCGCTGGTTGAGTGGTTTAATTATATACCCCGCCGCCGCGCCGTCAATGGGCGGCTTGCTCTTTATCCGCTTTTTGGGTATAATATCTACAAAAATCAACGATTGTTGACATTGAGTTGAAATTCACTTCAGAATAAATATTTATATTCTATACATACGGGGGTGGAACTATGTTCAAGATACTTATAGCCGAGGATGACCGCGAGCTGCGCCAGCTTTTCCAGCACGTCCTCACCAAGAACGGTTATGCCGCAGTCGGCGTATCGAACGGCGAGGAGGCGCTCGCCGCTATGGACACAAGCTATTACGATTTGATAATTTCAGACATTATGATGCCGAAGCTCGACGGGTACGAGCTGGTGCGCTCGCTGCGCGAGGCGGGCAACAGCATTCCCGTGCTGATGATAACCGCGAAGGACGCGTTTGATGATATGCGTCTCGGCTTCGTCTCCGGCAGCGACGATTATATGGTCAAGCCCGTCAACGTAAACGAGATGGTGCTGCGCGTCAGCGCACTGCTGCGTAGGGCGCAGATGGCAAACGAGCGCCGTCAGGTGATCGGCGGGACGGTGCTGGAATGCGACTCGCTCTCGGTGCACACCGGCGGCGAGAACATGGTGCTGCCGCAGAAGGAGTTCATGCTGCTTTATAAGATGGTCTCCTTCCCCGGCCGGATATTCACGCGTCAGCAGCTGATGGACGACATCTGGGGCTACGAGACCGAGACTGACACGCACACTGTCGACGTTCACATCGGGCGGCTGCGCGAGCGCTTCCGCGATAATCCCGATTTCAGGATAGTCACGATGCGCGGAGTCGGCTACAAGGTGGTGAAGCTGTGAAAAAGAAGTTTACATCCATGCCGACGCTGCGCGTCTGGTTCACGCTGATATGCATGGTCGAGTACATCGTCGTCGCGCTCCTCGCGGAGCTGACGGCGTGGCTTATAAAAAAGTGGCTCGGCATAACCGTGGCGGCGCCGCTCTTCGTATGGGCGGTTCTGTTCAGCGTCATTTTCGGCTTCGTCATCACAAATTTCACACTGAAGGTATTCTTTGACCCCGTCGCCAAGCTTGAAAAGGCCATGCGCACCGTGGCGGGCGGGAACTTCAATGTGACCGCCGAGACAGACAGCCGCATCAACGAAGTGCGCAGCCTGTACAGCAGCTTCAACATGATGGTCAAGGAGTTGAGTGCGACCGAGACCCTGCAGACGGACTTCATCTCCAGCGTGTCACATGAGTTCAAGACGCCGATAAACGCCATTGAGGGCTACGCTTCCCTGCTGCAGGATCACCAGCAGTCGCAGGAGGAGCAGGACGATTATATTGAAAAGATACTCTTCAACACCCGCCGCCTCTCCACGCTCATCGGGAATATCCTGCTCCTGTCCAAGATAAGCGCGCAGAGCATCCGCCCGCAGCGCGTCAGCTACCGGCTTGACGAGCAGGTGCGGCAGGCCATTGTAGCGTTGGAGCAGAAATGGACGGAGAAGGACATCGACTTTGACATTGAGCTGGACGAGATCGAGTATTCGGGCTACGGCTCGCTGCTGATACATGTATGGACGAATCTGATCGACAACGCCATAAAGTTCGACCCCCACGGCGGGATGATCTTGATGCGCATGCGCGCTGAAAATGACACCGTGACATTCACTATCGAGGACGACGGCCCCGGGATCCCTGCGGGCGACGAAGAACGGATATTCCACAAGTTCTACCAGAGCGACAATTCGCGCGAGATGTACGGCAACGGCCTCGGCCTTGCGCTTGCTCAACAGATAGTTGAGCTGAGCGGCGGAACGATCAGCGTGGAGAACCTGCCGACTGCGGGCTGCCGCTTTACGGTCAGGCTGCCGATAGTCGCCAAGCAGTGACAGAATGTTACTCAATCAACTAATTTTCAACTGGCGTTGACTTTGACTTGAACTTATGTTGTAAAATCTAATGTATAAATATCTTAACGTGGGCTGACAGGCTCATGTGCATGTCAGGGAGGCACAAAGGATGAACAAGAGGACCGGCGAGGATCGGATATGGACGATACCCAATATTTTGTCGATTTTCCGCATGGTGTTGATCCCCGTTTTTGTCTGGACATACTGCGGGCTAAAAAATGATCTCGCTACCGCGCTCGTGCTGCTGCTCTCCGGTATCAGCGATACAGCGGACGGCATCATTGCGCGCCGCTTCAACATGATCACGACGCTCGGCAAGGCGATAGACCCCGTTGCCGACAAGCTGACGCAGATAGCGATGCTCCTCTGCCTGCTCACCCGATTCCCTTCACTCATCATCCTGCTCGCGCTCCTTCTCATAAAGGAGATAACCGGCGGCGTGATGAGCTTGCTGATACTGAAGCGCCGCAAGCTTGTGCTGCCTGCCGACTGGCACGGCAAGCTCACAACTTTCCTGCTCTACGCCACCATGCTTCTGCACCTCCTCTGGGGTTCGATACCGGAATCGGTCTCGAACGCGAGCATCGCGGTGTGCTCAGCGGTGACGCTGATGTCGTTTGTGCTTTATTTTATACGGAATTTCCGCGCGCTGTCCCGTTCGGAGGGCAAGTCCGGCGCGGTTTGAGGTAGACTGATGGGATTTTGGAAATGCGTTATATACATGGCCGCGCTCGGCGTGCTGTCCTTCGTCATAGGCCGCCTGCTGCCGAAAAGCTGGTTTCATGCTGATAGGTTCCCGTACAAGACCGCAGCCTGTGAGCCGAAGATATACCAGGCGCTGCGCGTGAAGAGCTGGCAGAGCAAGGTTCCGGATATGAGCCGCATATTCAAAAAAATCATGCCGGAGAAGAAAATGACCGCCGAGACGATAGCCGACGTGCCGCGTATGCTGGAAGAGACCTGCGTAGCGGAGCTTACGCATTTTCTCCTGAGCCTTCTCGGCCTCGCCATGCTCTGGATCTGGCCGGGCGCGGGCGGGATAATCGTCACGGTGATATACATTCTTCTCGGCAACCTGCCCTTCATAATCATTCAGAGATACAACCGCCCAAGGCTGCAGCGGCTCTACGCCATGCAGCAGCGCAAGCGAGAAAGGAGCTCTATCTGAATGCGTACCCTAATACTAAGCTGCAATACCGGCGCGGGGCATAATTCCTGCGCGAAAGCGCTTCAGGAGACCTTCACCGCCCACGGCGAGGTGTGCGACATCATCGACGCATTACAGTTCATATCCGAGCGCGCGTCCCAGTTCATTTCAAACTGGCACACGCGCATATATCTCTACGCACCGAAGCTTTTCAAGGCCGGATATCAGGGCGCGGAGAACCATGATTCTCTCTTCCGCGAGGGAACCGGAATATATAAGTTCTTGACAAGCGGTGCCGACAGAATATATGATTACATCGTCGAGGGCGAGTACGACAATATAATCTGCACTCACGTTTTCCCAGCGCTCGCCATAAGCGAAATGCAGGAGCGTCACCCTTCCATGCGGATAACGACAAGCTTCATTTCGACCGACTACACCTGCTCCCCCAGCGTCTCCGATTCCAACCTTGAATGGTATTTCATCCCCGCCGAGTCACTGAAGGACGAGTTTGTCCGCTGCGGTGTGCCGAGTGAAAAGCTCGTCGCCAGCGGTCTGCCCGCGAAGCGCGCATTTTACGCGCGCCCCGACAAGAAGGCAGCCAAGGCGGCGCTCGGGTTTGACGAAGACCAGCGTCACCTGCTGGTGATGTGCGGCAGCATGGGCTGCGGCCCGATACGCGACATCACCGAGCTTCTCTGCGAAAATATCAGCGAGGATCAGACGGTCACGGTCGTCTGCGGCTCAAACGAGGAGCTATACGAGAAGCTTAACAAGCGCTTCGGCTCCGTGCCGCGCGTCCATATACGCGCAGTGGTATCCGATATGCCGCCGCTCATGCAGTCTGCCGACCTCTTCCTCACGAAGCCCGGCGGACTGAGCAGTACCGAGGCCGCCGCTGCCGGTGTGCCGATGGTGCTCATCGACGCCGTGGCGGGATGCGAGGAGCACAATCTGGACTTCTTCCTCAAGCTCGGCGGCGCTGTCACCGCTGAAACGCCCGAGGAGCTTGCAGAGCTTGCGCTCTCCCTGCTGTCGGACGAGGCACGGCTCAAAGAAATGTTCGCCGCGCTCGCGCCGTCGGACGTCATTCCCGCCGAAAAAATCTATGCGCACCTGCTCCGCTGCGCGAATAAACCGGAGCTTTAAGGAAAATGCTTGAAACAGATTTTCGCCGATTTCGCTTCAGCAAGCTGAATACGGATGAGTTCCGTCACCTGAAGCTGCTGATTTTCTGGCCCATATTCGGGCTGTTTTTCACCTTTGTGGAGCGTTTTTATAACGTCGGGCACTATTATTCGATGCACTGCCCGCTTGACGATATGATCCCGTTCTGCGAATGGTTCCTGATACCGTATCTGTTCTGGTTCGTATACCTTATCGGGACAATCGTGTACACCTTTTTCTTCGATGTAGCGGCATTTAAGCGGATGATGTATTTCATCATCATTACATATTCGATCACGATGCTGATATATCTCGTTTTCCCGACCTGCCAGGATCTGCGCCCGACGCAGTTCGCGCGGGACAACGTCCTGACGCAGTTCGTCGCATGGTTTTATAATTTTGACACTAACACGAACGTCTGCCCGTCGATACACGTCCTCGGCTCCGTCGCCGCAATGCTCGGTCTGTGCGACTGCAGGCGGCTGCAAAACCCGAAGCTGAAGCTTCTCTTCATCCTGCTCTGTGTGCTGATATGCATCTCGACAGTGTTTATGAAGCAGCATTCAGTGCTGGATGTTCTGGCGGCGCTGCCGCTGTGCGTGATTGCCTACCCCATATGCTACAAAGCGGGACGGCATGAAAAAGTCAGCGCGGTTCAACTATAAGTTGAGCTGCGCTGACTTTTCAGCATTTGTGCGTTATGAAATATTCCCGCGCGGTTTCCGCGTCGTGCTTGATCTGAGCCGACAGCTCCTCGAAATCGTCGAACCTGCGCTCCGGTCTGATGAACGAATAGAAATCGACGCGCGCCTGACGGCCATAGAGATTGCCGCTGTAGTCCAGCAGGAAGCTCTCGACGCTCACGCGGCCGCTGCTGCTGACCGTCGGCCTGACGCCGACGTTCGTCACCGCAACGTAGTTCGCGCCGCCCTCGAGATAGACCCGCGTCGCGTACACACCATGTTTCGGGACAAGCACGCCCTCCGGAAAGAACATGTTTATAGTCGGCGTGCCCATCTTGGTGCCGAGGTGGTAACCGGAATGCACGGTGTCTGCCAAAGAGTGCGGATGCCCGAGCAGGCGGTTCGCCTGTTCGATCTCGCCTTCCGCGATAAGCTCGCGGATATGCGTTGAGCTGACGACGCGGCCGTCCACCGTCACGGCAGGGATTATATCGCAGCCGATGCCGCGCGCCTCGCAGTACGCCTTCAGCCGCTCCGCAGTGCCTTCGCCCTTGTAGCCGAAGCAGAAATCGTGACCCACGACTATCCAGCTGATGTTCAGCTCACGGATAAGCGAATCGATGAATTCGTCCCACGGCATGCGCATGACGTGCTGATTGAAATGGATAAACACGACGTTGTCGATGCCGAAGCAGCGCCGGATTATCTCCTCGCGCCCCAGCGCGCTGTTGATAAGCGGCACGTCCTTTCCGAAAACGAGCATATCCGGATGCACGTCAAAGCTCAGAACCGACGGAACGGCGTCTATCTCTTCCGCGCGCTGTTTCGTCTTTTTCAGCAGCGCCGCGTGTCCCAGATGCACCCCGTCGAAAAAGCCGAGGGCTATCGCTCTTTTTATCTCTGGCATGGAATTACACCTCAAAGAAGCTTTTTATAGTTTTCATGCGGCCGTTGGCAGCCCGGCACAGCGCAAGGAATTCGCCCGCCTGTGAATAGACGCGGTATTCCCCGTCCGACACTGCGCATGAAAAATCGTTGCCGCAGCGGAGCTTTCTCTCGCTGCCGCCGCTGACGGTATATTCCTCCGCGCGGCTGAACAGCGAATCGACCGGTATCAGCAGCGACTCGACGTCGCCCGCTTCTTTCGCGCGCTGGACGTCCTCGATGCTGTGCGCATCGTCAACGCTGAACTCCCCCGCGCGGATACGGCGCAGCGAGCTCATGCAGCCGCCGACATTCAGACTCTCGCCTATGTCATTGCACAGAGTTCTGATATACGTGCCCTTTGAGCATTCGACGTCAAGCGTCCAATCCGCCTTTTCTCCGCCGAGTATCTCTATGCCGTGTATCGTAACGGGGCGGGGCTTGCGCTCCACCTCGCCGCCGCGGCGGGCAATGTCACACAGCTTCTGGCCGTTTACCTTTATGGCGGAGTACATCGGGGGAATCTGCATGATATCGCCGATAAACGGCTTTATCGCGTCGGCCAGAGCCTCCCTTGTGACGCTGGCTTCGCAGCTCCGCAGTATATTGCCCGTGGTGTCCTGCGTGTCGGTGCTCACGCCGAGGCGGAGCCCCGCGATATATCGCTTGCTCTGCGCTTCGGCAAATTCCACCGCGCGCGTCGCCCTGCCGACAAACATGACGAGAAGTCCGGTCGCCATCGGGTCAAGCGTTCCGGAATGACCTATGCGCCGCTCACGCAGCATGCCTTTCAGCTTTGCCGCGATGTCATGGCTCGTCCAGCCCTCCGGCTTGTCTATTAGAAGAATGCCGTTCATTTCCAGACCTCGTCGATCACGGCGAGGAGCATGTCACGCGCCTTCTCGGGCGGGCAGTCGATCGTGCATCCGGCCGCCATCGCGTGGCCGCCGCCGCCGAACACGGCGCAGATATCGCTGCTGCTGACGTCGCGTCCGGTGCGGACGGAGACCTTGCTGCTGCCGTTATCGCGCTCACGGATCGTTATATTCACCGATGCGCCCTCGGCGCGTCCGGCAAGTCCCGCCAGATCGTCGCAGTCCTCTTCGCCCGCGCCGGCCTGACGCAGCATTTCCTTCGTGATTATGGCGACGGATATCTTCCCGTCGCGGTAAAAGCCCATAGTGGAGTAGATCATTCCCTCAAGCTTCAGCCGCGCGCGGGAGGCCTTGCGGAAGAACTTCACGTTCACCATGCCGGTATCCGCGCCGTACTCAAGCAGCTCCGCCGCCGCCCTGAATGTGGCGGCATTTGTGTTGAGATACTGGAAGCAGCCTGTATCCGTCGTCACGGCAATATACAGCAGGTCTGCCTCCTCCTGCGTGATGCCGCCGCACATCTCTTTTATTACCGCAAGCACGATCTCGCCGCAGGCCGCCTTATCCGGGCAGACCAGCTCTTTCTTCGCATAGTGCGAATTGGTTGGGTGGTGGTCGATGCAGAGATCGATTGCGCCGTCAAAGCCCTCGGCAAACATTTTCTCTGTCGCGACGTCTACCGACACGATGTACTTAGACTTGAAGCTTTTCGGGGCAAAGTATTTCTCAACGTGCGGCATATACTTCGTCGTGACTGCGGGGTTTCTGAAAAGATTCGCCCGTTTCCCTGCACGGCGCAGGGCGCTGCAAAGCGCGGCGGCACTGCAGAGTGTGTCCCCGTCGGGGTTTGTGTGAGTGATTATGAGAATGTTATTCTTGCTCAGAAGCAGCTGAGAACATTCCTGTGCGGTCATTCGTCCTCATCCTCGTCTTTCTTTATATCGAGACTGTTTATGACCTCGCTGATATGCGCGCCGTACTCGATACTGTGGTCTACCTCGAACACCAGCTCCGGAGTGTAGCGCAGGTTCATCGAAGTTCCAAGCTCATGGCGCAGCCAGCCGGACGCGGATTTCAGCCCCTTTTTGAACTCTTTTTCGTCCTTCATGCCCATCACGGACAGCCATATCTTCGAATAGCGCAGATCGCCCGTAGTCTCGACGCGGGTGACGCTTATCATCCCCTGCTGAACTCTCGGATCCTTTATCTCGCGCAGCAGCTTTGACATGACAAACTGTATGTCATCATTGGTTCTTGCAAGCTTGTTAGATGCCATAAAATCCTCCATATGATTTTTCGGAAAGCTCATTGCAGATACAGGGCGCTTGAAAATCAAAGCACCCTGTCCGCACATATTATCTGTTTATCTGCTCCATCACGAAGCACTCAATAACGTCGCCGATCTTGATGTCGTTGAACTTCTCGACCTGCATACCGCATTCGTAACCGCTGGCGACTTCTTTGACGTCGTCCTTGAAGCGGCGCAGCGAAGCGAGCTCGCCCTCATGGATAACGATATTGTCGCGCAGGACACGGACTTCGCAGCCGCGCTGTATCTTACCGTCAGTGCAGTAGCAGCCGCAGACAGTGCCGACCTTGGAGACCTTGTAGGTCTCACGGACCTCGGCATGGCCGATGACGACCTCCTTGAACTTCGGCGCAAGCATGCCCTTCATAGCAGCTTCGATCTCGTTTATGCAGTCATAAATAACGCGATACATACGCATATCGACCTTGCTGCGCGCCGCGCTGTCGCGGGCGGCGTTATCGGGACGGACATTGAAGCCGACAATGATAGCGCCGGAGGTCGCCGCCAGCATAACA
>ERZ773116.521-NODE-521-length-41887-cov-12.798073_pt1 | contig 41887 bp, 34 predicted proteins | sample MGYA00580563_ERZ773116 | MGnify/ENA primary metagenome ERZ773116 (study PRJEB29015, sample SAMEA2737864) | human gut metagenome | biome: human gut; feature: human-associated habitat; material: faeces | place: China | collected 2012 ... | reverse complement strand
AACAAAATAGTAACATAAAAGAGTTAAAGAAACTAAATCGCTTGTTTTACTCGCTACAAAGGTAACAAAATAAACTTGAATGCCCAATATACTTTAACCTACTTTAACTTTGCAATCATTTGTATGTCTACTGCATATCAAGCGTATACCTAAAATCTGAATATCTTACAGATTAACGAATTACATATTTTTTCACATTTGGTGGTTTCAGAAAAAGCTTCTATCTTTGCATCGTCAATGTTACGGTTGACAGACCAAAGTAGTCCTCCTTTCAAGGCGTAAGCCTACAAGATATGAACCTCTGAGTCGTTGTCCGTAACCAACACTCGGGGGTTCTTTTTTTATTCCCCTGAGTTTGAGACAAGACAAGATGGAAGACTATGGGCTAGAAACCTTCCGATTCATCGAGTCTATAAATTGCAAGGAAGACCGCATGGCAAATCGTAGGAACTAATAGCAGAAGACGAGCGGAGGGGAATCTACTCCTTATGCTGCTTAGGTTAACTGATGTAGAATTATCAAGTGACCAGATGATGGGGGTTGACGGAACTCATCCATGACATCTTAGGTTTTCTGATGCGTTCACATACGTGTGCGTTAAGGGGAACCTAGAATCCAAAGGAATCAAAAATCTATCCATTTAAATTTTAAATAATTATATTTGGATGATTAAGTAATTAGTAGGCAAATGTCGAACTAAAAATTATATAATATGGCAGTTGTAAATGTAGATTTATCTGAGTATGATGCTATACGTAAGCGCAATTCAGAATTAGAAGAGAAAGTAAAGGAACTCAAAAAGTTGAATGAGTCCTTGAAAAGCGGTTCAAAGGTTATTTTACGTAAGGAGACGGTTGTTATTGTAGGCTTATGAAGATAGAGTCAATCAGTTGTCAGGTCAGAACTGCTCGCAAGCAGCATCTATGTGAGTTGTACCTTTGCCCTATTCATAAGGGGGAGGAGTATGGGTATGAGGTCTTGAAGGTAGATGGCAAGATGGAAGCTCATAAGCGGCATCTGGAGTGTGATGAGTTGACCGCCAAGGATGAGTTTCAGACGGAAGACTACGGCTTGCGCTATACTTCCGATACCTTCTATAGGGCGGTGTATGACTATATCCATCTGCATCATAATGGGGATGATTGGGATGGCTCTATGTATAGCAGAGTGATTAAGATATTGAACGAAGTTAATAATTAAAATTTTGGCTTATGGAATTGGATATGTTGATTAGAAGTGCCCTGAGTGATGCCAAGTGGTTAATTGCTAAGGGTGGCACGGATAGGGCAGAAGTCCTGAATCGTGTGCTGGGTAAGATTGATAATGTCCTGAAAGAACTGGATGGGGCAGACCTCATTGACCTCAACAAGGTGTGGCATCAGGCGAAAGATGTTATGCCGCCAAGCATTTATGGCGGCAATCATGCAGACTTGCTGTGTGTGCATCAGTTCAAGCCTACTTCTCATCCTCATCTTACTCACGAAGAGAACTGCCCTGAGTTTGAAGAGTATCTTAAAGCGAGTCCGAATGACTGGTGGTGTAGAACTGGGGATTTGTTGAAGAAGGAACATCGTGAACTTTATTGGAGATAGATATATTAATTAATTTAAATTGTTAAGTTATGTGTGATAAAACAAGTCGTATGTCAATGTATATTGGCACAAAAGTAGTTATGGCAATGCCTATGACTATGACAGAAGCACAGAAAGTGCTAGGTAGAGAAATTAAGCCAGCAACCGTTGAGGAAGATGGCTACTTAGTAGGGTATAAGGACGGATATACGTCTTGGTCTCCTAAGAGTGTGTTTGATGATGCTTATCGTAAACTTGTCGGAATGGATTTTGGTAATGTTATTGAGGCATTGAAGTCTGGTCTTGCGGTAAGGCGCAAGGGATGGAATGGCAAAGGCATGTTTGTAGTCAAACAGATTCCTTCTCATATTGAAGGCGGCATCATTCCTACGATGCAGTCGCTGCCTCAGTCAGCTAAGGATATTCTGCTGAGTCGTGAGAATGCGCACATTGATTATACCAATCAGATGTTGATTATCAATCCTAATGGTCGTGCAGATTCTTGGGTTCCTTCTTCATCTGATGTTTTTGCTGAGGACTGGGAGGTTGTTATAACCGAAGATGGTTGGGATTCTTTCCCTAATTGTGCAGTTCCTTCTGCTTCTCCTATTGAAGATTAGTAATGACTAGTTCATCTGCTGAATACTACAGAACGCACCCATCAGCTAGGGCACGGAAGGCTGCCTACGATACTAGGTTCGAGTCTTCCCCTGCTCAGAAGGCTAAGCGTAGGGAATTGGCTCGGCATAACGCTGCCCATGATAAAAAAGTATGGGGCAGCTTCACGCAAGGGTATGGATGCCAGCCACACGAAATCAGGAATTATGTATAAGCCATCATCGGTGAATCGTGGTTCCAAGACGGATATGGTTGGGGATAGAAGAGCGAGAGGTGGTCGCTGATAGTGAATAAAAAAAGAATAGGGAGTGCTCACGCATTCCCTATTTCGTTATCCTAACAATCTTAAAACCTATAAACCAAAAACCTATGAAAAAAACAAACGTTCTTCTTATGAATTACATTTTATCCTTCCTCTTCCGACATCTGTCTCAACTTCTCGGTGAGGGCATTGTGAACCTCACGCTTATCGTCAAGAGTGACGGTCTGTAGCTTAGGGCAGTTGAACTCTAGTATCTTGATGAATGATGCTACCTTATCCTTCGGCTCGCACTTATGCCAAGCTTCCATGAAATCATCCCATGCCTCTCTAGAAAAGTCGGCGCACAACTCACGAAACTCCTTGTTGATAGGAGACTCGTAACCTTTCTTCTTACCTCCAGTCTTTGCCCGACCTTTCTCGAACTGACCTTTTGTATTTCTATCTACTGCCATTGACTTAACTATTTTGGTGCAAAGATAGTAATTATTCGGCAAACGGAAACTTTATCCGTTAACTTACCTACCTAAATAAACGGATAAAATACGAATATCGGATGGTATCTGTATCTTTGTACCATTATTAATAATTTTAATTTTCATATATATGATAGGTGCATTAATAGGTGCTGGGCTTGGTCTTGCAAGCAGTATTGCTGGCGGTATAGCTAACCGCAAGGTGAGAAAAAAGCAGGAGCAGATGATTGCTCAGCAGCAGAGAGAAAATCAGGCATGGTATGATAGAAAGTATAATGAAGACCCTACCAAACGTGCCGATACCGTTCGATTGCTCACTCAGATGCAGGAGCAAATCAAAAACAGAAACAAGGCTGCCAAGGGCAGACAAGCGGTGATGGGTGGTACGGAAGACTCCACTACTGCGGTGAAGGAGGCGAACAACAAGACTCTTGCTGATACTACCTCACAGATTGTAGCTGCCAACGATGCCCGAAAGGATAATATCGAGCAGCAGTACATGAACAGAAAGAATCAGTTGCAGAACCAGCAGATGAGTATTGATGCTGAGAAGGCTGCTGATACTGCCAATGCGGTGGCAGGTGTGGCTGGTACTGCTGCCAATATCGCTACAGCTATTGATAGTGGTGCTGGTGGTGCGAAGAAGGCTCCGAATATGAATGTGACTCAGGAGCAGTTGAATGGTATCGCTAAGGACTCAAATGATGTTCTTGGCTTGAAGGCTAAGGCTACGGCTCTTCCTTCTGAGGGTGACTTGAATAGCCTTGGGGCTAAACTTCAAAAGATTAAAGCATAAGCCTATGAAAGCATCAGATATGTTACGAAACAACAATGGCTTGAAGACAACACAGAGTGTTCTCAATAAGCAGCAGAGTGGGGTGTATGCCGCTCAGAAGGTGGCACAGACTCAGGCTCCAGTCTTCACCCAGCAGCAACTTGATGCGGCTGGCAAGAAGGTTGACCAGATGAATGCTGCTACTCCTCAGAATGAGACACCTACGATGAAGGCGGCTAGAGAGAAGACTATCGCTACTCAGCAAGCTATCGCCAATGGGGTAGATGTAAATCAGAGTGCTCCTAATGATGAGGAGGATAAACCATCTGTCCCTATCGTGAAGAAGGAGGAGTCGAAACCTCAGCCTAAGCAGCTATCTTATGCTGATATGTATAAGATGCTGAATCCTGAACTGAATGAGACTGCTGAGCAGAGGGCGAACAGAGAGAAGAAGGAGCGTGCCAAGGCTCGTATCGCTGCTACTGGTGATGGTCTTCGTGCGCTCGCCAATATTTTTTTTGCTACCAATGGTGCCAAGGTGGTACACAATCCTGAGTCGGATATGACTAAGGCGGTGAATAAACGCAAGGCTTATATGGATGCTCAGAGAGAGAAGAATCGGGCATCATGGCTGGCTGGGTATCAGAGGGCACTCGCTCTTGATGAGGAAGCTCGGAAGAATAACCTGACTCTCGCTGAGCAGATGAGGTATCACGATATGCAGAACGACATCAACAAGGTGAAGGCTGACCAAGGGCAGCAGAGAATTGACCAAGGAAACAGAAGACTTGACCTTAGTGAGTTGAAATATACCAATGATGCTGAGTATAAGGATAATCAGTTGAAGATTAAGAAGATGCTTGCTGATGGTCAGATAAGCCATTGGGCTGCTCAGGATGCACTTGCTAGACTGCGAGAAGGACGAATTTCTAATAAGGCTCAGAAATCTTCTGGCGGTAACCAAACTACTGCTGGTTATTGGTATGAGTATTACGACCTGATGGACACTCCTGAGGGGCAGAAGAAGATAAATGAACTTAAAAGAAAGTTGAGAATCAAGAATGTGACTCAGACTAACGTGAGATACATCATGGATAGATTGAAAGGAAGAAGTAGTTCTGCTGGAGGTGGTAAATCATCTGGTGGCGGCAAGCATACAACACATAAAGCTGGCGGTTCTTCGGCTGGTGGCAAGAAGAAGACTGGCGTAAAATGGTAACAAGAATTTGGTAACAAACAAATATATATATCATGGCAGAAAGACCATTATACACTTTATACAAGAATCTGAAAGCACAGAACTATGATGTGCCTGATGATTACAATAAGTTTGAGAGTGCTCTGACAAGAGACGGAAAGGGCGGTGCGGATAACAGACACGCTATCTATGAGAACTTGAAGGCTCAGAACTTTGATGTCCCATCTACCTATGAGCGTTTCTACTCTGCACTCTTTGAACCTCGTAGTAAGACTTCATCTAGAGCGAAGGGCGGTAGTGTTCCTATGAGTGCTGCTGACCGTGCTCGTTTCTCTGCTGGGGCAGCAGCTATCTCGGCTAGTGCTCAGCAGACAATGAACAATGCTGGCAGATACAACAGACTGAAACAACGCAAGCAGAAACAGCAGAAGGATTTCGGTCGTGTGAACTTGGGCACACATCAGACTCCTTATGGTGGTGATGCAAACAATGTGGTGAAGGATGATTTCGCTTACAATCCTGAGACTGGCAAGGCTGGGGCATACGTTACCTCAGACAATGAGAATGTTTATTCTCTTCCTGAAGCTGAGCAGATGCAAGCTATTCTTGACAAGCAGAACGATGCCTATCAGGTAGCGGTAGATACTGGCGAGATACCATCTGCCTTTGATGTTCGTGACAAGAATGGTAACTATGACTTGCAGGAGAACATCGGCAAGAATGGAACCTACCTTACTGAGGAGGGTGCTCAAAAGCAGTTTGACAAGAAACTGGCTGATGCCTATGCCCGAAAGAAGGAGATTGAAGCTCTTATCGCTGAGGATAATCGCCAACACGGAAATCCTTTGCTATCTTATGGTGCTAGTATCGGTGCAGGTAACGGAAGAACTGCTGAGCAGAGTGACTATAGAAATAAGTTGGCAACCTCTCTTTCTCTGGTTACTGAGCAGATTGGTGCACTTGAAGCGGTGAAGCAATATCCTACAAGTAGCTGGGGTGAGGATGCCTTGAAGGCTCTTGACAATACTGCATTTACTGCAAAAACATGGGATTTCGGTCTGACTTACTTCGCTATCATGGGGCAGATGGAACGTATCAAGACCAAGATGGATAACAACATTCCTCTCTCTGGTTCTGATAAGATGCTCCTGAAGAGTAAACTTGGTGCGGATGCTGCTACGGCTCTCGAAGATGAGAAGATGGGTAACGTCTATCGCTGGACGAAGATTGCAGGGCAGTCTCTCCCATTTATGGCTGACTTCTTCCTGACTGGCGGTTATGGTGGTATTACCAAGGGCATCAGTCGTGGAGCCTTGAAATTTGCTGCTAAACGTGGCATGGGCAAGATGGGTGCTGCCATCTTGAAGAATACTGGTATCGTGGCTGGCGATGTTATCGGCTCGTATGCGATGGCTGGAACAGAACAAGCATTGAAGACTGGTGCTGACATCATGCAGCGACATCTGGGTAATCTGTATCAGGATGAGAAGGGTGATTATAAGTTTGGCACTTTCGATGAAAATGGAAATCTTCTGCATGAGGGTGGTGAGTCTATTGGTACTGCTCTCTATAAGGGTATGACCTCTGCTATGGTAGAGAACTATACTGAAAAACTCTTCGGTCACAACTATGGTATCAAGAAGGGTGCTGTCAACTTCATGGAGAAACATGGTATGAATGCTTCTGCTGAGTTCTTCAAGAATATCGGCAAGAGTGGATGGTACACCAATTCCAAGAAGTGGATGGAGAAGTTCGGTATCAATGGTTTCGCTGAGGAAGTTATGGAGGAGGAAATTGGTATTCCTCTTCATGCCCTGCTGGATGGTGAAGGTAAGGTGAGCGACCTTCTTGATGCTAAGCAGCAACTCGACATCATCGGTGGTATGGCTATCTCTGTCGGTTCTATGTATGCTATGGGTGCTGGCTCCCGACCAGTAAAAGGTATCTACAATCGTGCTCAGTACTACCGATTCCGCAATAAGGTGAACGTGGCTGATAGTGATGCACAGAACCTTATGGGCGATAACTGGGCAGACATCAAGGATAAGATAGACAACGCAACCAATGAGCAGATGGGTGGTGTACTGGCTGATATTCTCAGACAGAGAGATACCATGACCAAGGAACAGATTAATGCTGCTGTTAACTATGGTGTCAACCTGATGAAGATGCGTGGCTACAATATTGCCAAGACTGCTGAAATGAATGCCAAGGAGATTACCAATGAGCCTACAACACCTGAGGAGCAGCATCAGGCAGATATTGACAATGCTTATTCTGAGGGGCATGATGCTGATGATGCAGACAAGCATGATATTCAGATTCAGCAGGAAGACCAGATGAAGACTCTTGCAGCAGCATTGGGTATCTCTGAGCAGCAGCTATCTGCCATGAGTGATGAGGAACTGGAATCCCTGACTGGGCAGGATGATAAACTTGACCAAGCTATCTATGACTACCAGTTGTCTTCTGCCCGATACCAAGGTGTGGTTGATGATGCACAAGACAAGGTTGACCTTGCTGCTCATCAGGCAGAGCAGAGAGTGGATATGTACACAGACCAGAGTCGTGGCTCTGTCCGTAATGCTACTATCAAAGCATCAGGCGGTTTGGAAGACTATGGTGTGTACATTATTAGTGGTAACGTTGCTACCCATGAAGATGGCTCCATTGATGTAAGCAATAGCGATGATATGATTCTATACTATGACCCGACAACGAATAGCGTAGAACATGCTGATGCGTTGATGTTCGCTGAACTGGGTGAAGAACTCCCTGCTGATGATGTGAAGGCTCAGGCGGTATCTGATGCTAAAGAGAATGCTATCAAGGAAGTGGCTGGCATCATTGATGGAACCGTTGAAGTTGGCTCCCAGTTCAATGTGACTGATACTGATGGTACTGAACATACCTATGAGGTGTTGGCTGACTATGGTGATGGTACTGCTGCTATCTCTATAGATGGTAACGTGGTGGAGAATCCTTATTCGCTTGCAGACTTGCAGCAGATGAAAGACTTGGAAGACCAGAAGAGACTGGAAGCTGCCAAGGCTGAGCGTGAGCAGATGGAGAAGGAACGTGCTGCCCAGCAGACTCAGGAGACAGAAGAGACTCAACCTTCATTTGACTTCAATCAGATTCTCAATGATAATGGTAACGTGGTGCTCGTTGATGTGCTCGACAAGGATGGTAATACCAAATATCCTGATTCTAGATTGTTCCTCATTCGTGATGCTGGTGCCAAGGCTAAGGTAGTTGAGTTGAAAAGTGATGGTACTATTGTTCCTCATGCTGTGAGCAAAGAAGATGTGGCTACAATCTCTTCTATGTCGCTCGATGAATACAAACAAGCTATGCCTGAATCCTCAATGATAGAGGATAATAGTGGAGAAGAATCTGATGAGGATTCTCAGTTGGAAAATCTCGGTTTGCCTAAAGGTAGCGAAATCTGGATGAGTGGCGATGGTTTCGGAAGACCAAAGGAAAACACTCTATCAAAAGTTGTCGGTATTGATGAGCAGGGCAGTATCATCCTTGAAGATAAGGATGGCAAAAAGTGGTCTGCATCATTTGATTATATCAACAACCATCGTGAGCTTCCACCTTTGGATGAGAATACCAATATCGTTAATGAGGAGAATAATCAATCGGAATCAAATGCCGAGGAGAATACTCCTGCTACTGAGCAGACTCCTGCCATTACTCTTGAAGATGGAACCATCGTTCCTATGTTGGAGGATGGCAATCCTGACTTCTCGAAACTGACAGCCGCACAGACTGCTGAGTTGTATGATACTCAGTTCGGTGAGGATGCAGATAGTATCGTATCTGGATATGTGTCTGATGCAAAGAAGGCACTCGACAAGGCTAGCAACATGACCGTGAAGGGTAAGACTTTTGTGGAGCAGAAGGCTGCTAAGGATGCCAAGGAGAAGGCTATTGCTGATGCTCAGGCGGCTTATGACTCTGCTATCGCTATCCGTGATGCTTATAATGAGCGACAACTTGCCAAGGTGGAAGATACTGCTGAGGGCAGAAAGGAACTCATTGAGAAGGCAAGAAGAAAGTTCGCTCGCTTGAAGAGTGCGGTGAAGGATGATGCTGAGGCAGTATCACAACTCTATAGAGAAACTATCGGTTCTCTCCTTCATCGTCTGTATGATAGTACTGGCATTGACGTTACTGATACAACTCCGCTTACTGCTGAGGAGTATGTGGCTAGCAACCTCGGTGCTCACTCTCTCAACTATGAGGGTACAGAGACAAGCAAGGGTGTTAAGCAGGAGACTGGATTGAGCAGAGAAGACTTTGCCAAGACTCAGTTGCTCGCTGCTGATGGCAAGGGAACTACTATTGATGCGCTCGTTCATAGCTTGTGGGAGAATCGTCCATCCAACCTTGAATCACTCGACACTCAGGATATTCGCAACGCACTTATCGGTGTACTCAATAGCGGTTTCAAGGCATCGGAAGCAAGGAATTTTGTTGAAAATATTCGCATTGCTCAGGCAGAGAACATACTTGAAGAGCAGAAACGTGCTCAGGAGAATGCAGCCTATGCTGAGCATCCAGAGGCTGAGCCAGAGGCCGAGTTGAAGGCGAAGTCGGATGAAAAGGCTGAGTTGAAGGCGAAGTCAGAGGCGAAGTTGGATAATGAATCGTCTAATGAATCTAATGATTTGGATAATGAGAAGACAAATGACAAAATAAATGATAATATAAGCGTTCCTGAGGATGCTACTGATGAGAATCCTTTAGGCGCAGAGCGTGATGAATCTGACCTTCCTTTCTCTGCCAAGGAGAATGGCAAGCAGCAGACAACTGCCGAGCGTGCTGCTGACGTAGAGAAGAACAAGGTGGATGATATGAAGGTCGTTGACAATATCATTGGGCAGAATACTCGTAAGGCTTTCGAGAGACTGGCTAAGATGATGGGTGCTAACATTCAATGGCAGTACTCAGACAAGTTGGGCAACGGCTGGATTCAGGAGACTACGGATGCCGATGGCAAAGTTCATCGTACAATCTTCATCACTCTTGACTCTTCTATCACGGAAGGTGCTCAGTTTATCTTCGGTCACGAAATGACCCACCAAATCAAGAACCTGAACCCTGCTGCATACAATGAGTTGACTCAGCTTGTGCTTGATACCTATGGCTCTGATGCCTTCGACAAGGCGGTAGATGAGACCATGCAGAGATATTCCGATGCTGGATTCTCTGGACGTGCTAGAGATTACTATGCTGAGGAGGTTGTTGCTGATTCGGTAGGTGAAATGATTCGTGACCTCAACTTGGCTCACACTCTCGCTATGAAGATGTCTCATCCTCTTCTCGCTACTATCCATGAGATATTGCAGAAGATTAAGTTGGCATTCTTTGGTACAGAGTATAGCGATGTGACCAAGAACATCATCCGCTCCATCGAACAAGCCTACGTGAAGACTGCCAAAGGTGAGGTGACAAACTCTGAGACTGGCGAAGATGTTTCATTCTCTCTCCGTCAAAAGCCTGAACCTAAGAAGAAGGGTGTCGGCTACAAGGTATTCGTGCTAAAGGATGGCAAACTTTATCCACCTATGGTAGCGAACCCTGATGGTGCAGCTACTCCAGTTGGTGTATGGCTCGATGCTGATGCGGCTCCTATTGCAGGAGAAAGCAAGACTGGCAGACCTCAGGTTAAGCAGGGCGGCAAGGGAACACAAGGCGGTAGCGGTAAGTTAGCCTATAGACCAGGCTGGCATCTTGGTGTAGTGCCTTACGCTATCCAGTTCAATCGCAAGGATGCTGAGGGCAACAAAACTCTTTTCCCTAAGAACTTCGTCTTCGCTGAGGTGGAGTATGCTGCTGATGTAGATTATCAGGAGGAAGCTCGCCAAGAGGGTATCAATCCATCGGGCAAGTATCAGCATTCATTGGCTGGCTTGAAACATCTGCCTACTGATGGATATTATATGTATCGTACCAACCCGAACCCTGAGACTGACCCTTGGGTGATTACTGGTGCGATGAAGGTGAACCGTATCTTGACCAGAGCAGAGCAAGCAGACTTGGTAAGCAAGGCTGGTCGTGAACCTCAGCAGATTCAGGAGGGCGATATTGTTACTGATGATGTTGTGAACAGCATCAATCAGGAGATAGCTGATGCTCCTAAGTTCTCGTTGAAGGATATAAAGCCAGTAGGTGTTGGTGCTTTCGGAAATATATACAATCAGTTCCGTGGCAATGCCAAGGCTGCAATCGAGTTCTTGAAGAAGGTTCGTGGTGGAGAAGCTGTCGGTGCTCTTCATCACAAGGATATTGGTGATATTGATTTGGTTTGGGGAAAAGAAGGAACTGGACATAGTGACGGCTATGGTCTTTCTAAACTTGTGAAGTATCATCCTGAGGTTCTTGATAATTTGCAGGAGATTCTGAATGATATGCGTGTAGTTTCAAGCAGTAAGAATCGTGTAAACTTGGAAAGTGAAACCCATAAGGCTGGTGTTCGTCTTACTTGGGATGGAGAAAGAAAATCTTGGTTGTTGACTGCATTTAAAAAGGAAACTTCGGCAAGCGACAAGAGGACAGACACTGCCGCTACTTCGTTGGAAGGTGACACCGCTCTCTCCCAAACCGAAGGTTCTGCTGCAAAGATAGACAATTCTTCTGAAACTACCAAGGAAAATGGCGAAAAGTTTTCGTTGAAGGATGAAAAAACTCTTGTAGGTGTACACAATATATCAGAAGAGAAGCTGTTGAAGGCTATCAAGCAGGGTGGTCTTGCCAATCCATCTGTGGCAGTCATTGACTCTAGTAGGCAAGACCATAAGGCGTATGGTGGCATTTCCTTGATTATGCCTTCCGATAAGATTGCCAAGCGTACTGGCAAGAATGCAGGTACTTGGCAGAATGATGCTTATACTCCTACCTATCCGCAAGTAGAGAGACAGATGAGCAATAAGGGGGCAGAAAAAGCTTCTAAAGATGTTAGTTCTGTTCCTAGCGATATGTATAGCGAGGTAAGAAGAGGGCTTGACAGATGGCTGGATGGTGGAGAAGCGAACTCTGCTATGGCTTATATGTTCCTTCACGAAAAAGGTGTGGCTCCTGAACCGAAGAAGATTCAGCCTAAGTTTAGTGATGAGGCTTATAACGAGTTGAAGTTTATTACTGCTGGAGACTTCAATATCTATGGTATCGGCAAGGCTGATGCCCAGAAGGTCTTGGATATGTACATTGAAGCAAAGTTTGATGGCGATAAGGCTTTGTATGAGGAGAAGACCAAGGCTTGGCTGGAAAGAAACAAGGCTATCGTTGATGCTGGCACTAAGGGAGGAATGAGATATGCCATTGCCAAGGAGAATGTTGAACTATATGATGAATATGGTTTCAACTACAAGGGTGTGCAGTCTTTCGTCCGTGATGTAGAGTATGACCATCGTAAGACTGGTGTTGACACGGATGCTACGCTTAATGAGGTTGAAAACTACATTAAGACCAACAACCTGACAGATGAGTTCAATACTTGGCTGGAAGGTAAGGAAAAGGAATATGGCATTAAGGAGGTAATCTTTGATGGCTTTACTCCTAGCGGCAATCGTAGATATGTGCCAAACACCTTGGAGAATGTTTCAAAGTTGATGAAGAAGCAAGGACGAAATGGTGCAACTGGTGCGGCTGTATCTTTCCAAAACTTTGCAGCAAGACTGATGCCTTCTTATGGAACATTGAAGGATATTCGCTCCAAGAAAGGTTTGTTGACTTCTGACCGAGAGAAATTTGATAAATTCAGAGATAAGTGGTCTAATGTTTTCTTTGAACTTGGTAATAAATGCCAACCAGATTCCACAAGTGCTTTTGATAGTTATGGCATGGAAAGACTCTCTGAGGCTGCAATGACCAGCGACCCACAAGCATACTTGAAGAAGGAGTATAATGTGGACTTCTCAGATGAGGACACAAAACGTTTGAAGGAAATGGTTAAGGCTATCAAGGAAGAGCATCCTGCCATGTACTTTGAGACTAAGTTTGAACGTCCAGTTAGATTTGATGAGTTCTCTGCTGCTGTTGTTCCTACTACTACCAAGAAAGAGGTGAAGGAGGCATTGAAGAATGCTGGTGTATCAATCTTTGAGTATGACGAAAAGAGCGATGCAGACCGCAAGCGTGCCTTCAATGAAGCTATCAATAGCAGCGACAATATCCGTTTCTCTCTGAAATCAATGATGGCGAAACCTGAGGGGTGGAAACAAGCCAACAAGAAGGCTATACATATTGCTGAAGCTATTGAGCGTGACCCTAAGTTTTCTTTGAAGAACCTTGATGGCACTCTCATTAAGGCTGGAACCTACTTTAGTGGTGGCGGTCTTGTTGAGGAAGGCTTGAAGGGTATCATCGACCCTGTGGTGGCAGTTGAGTATGACGAGAAGATAAGCGGTGTATATCGCAATAACTTCGGGCAGCACATCGTTACTGCTGATGTTCGTGATGTTGACCCTAAGGAGTTGGTGAAGCAGATAGATGGCGAGGTGGAGTATTTCCATGCAAGCCCAGTCTGCAAGAACTACTCTCAGGCGAAGAGTAATCACGCTGAGGTGGAACTTGACAAGGAGACTGCTGCTAGTACTGCCGAGTTCATCAATTCTGTGAAGCCAAAGGTGGTGACCATTGAGAATGTGAAGGGCTATAAGGATTCAGATGCGATGAAGATTATCACGGATGCGCTTGATGCCAACGGCTATACTTGGGATGCAGATGTGTATAACGCTGCTGACTATGGCGGCTATACCAACCGAGAGAGATTGATTGTTCGTGCGGTTCGTGATGGCAAACTCCCTGAAAAGCCAAAGAAGATGGCACGCAAGAGCGGATGGTATGAAGCTGTGGCTGATATTATCCCTACCCTGACCGAGAAGAAGAATGGTGTGGCTCCTTGGATGGATATTCGCTTGAAGGCTGATGGCATTGACTGGCGCAACATAGACAAGCCATTATATGTTATGGGTAGTGCCTATGCTGACGGAAAGGTTCCTCATGCCTTCGCTGATGAACTCCTGCCAACACTCAGAACCAAGAGCGGTGATGTGATTGTGATGCCTGATGGCAAGGTATATCGTGCCATGGGCAGAGTGCTCGCTAGAGTATCAGGAGTGAGCGATGATTACAAGATGCCATTCTCAGAGAATCTGAGCCATACCATCATCGGCAACGGAATCCCTACCCAGTTGACCGAGCATGTGATTGCTCCTCTGCTTACTGGCTCTGACCCTAAGTTTAGCATCCGTACCTATCATGGTAGCGGTGCTAGCTTTGACAAGTTCAATTTGTCTCATGCCTTGGAAGGTGAAGGTAGTGAGACCTTCGGGCATGGTGTGTATGTTACAAACTCTAAGAAAATAGGTGATAATTATGCACAACGTGCAAAAGATAGAAAGGGAAAGTTTGGATTTGATTATAAGATTGATATGTCTGCCGATGCTGGACAAATGCTTAGCAATTATATCAATAAAAACCAAGATGTAGATAAGGGCTTAGAAAACGCTAGACAAGACTTGAAATCTGCTTTGGAAATGTTCCCTGATGATGAGACATTGAAAGAGTTGTCTGCTATTTTGCAAAAGAACAATAATGAGATAGCAGAGGCAAGTAATGAAGCTTATCTCTATGACGTGGATATACCAGATGATAATGGTGAAAACTATCTTGGATGGAATGAATCTCAAAACTTTCCATTGGAAAAATGGTACAGACTTTGGGAAATTACCCATCATGGATTCAATGAAAATGAGTATTTCAAAGATGGTGGAGCGAATTATGATAAAGATAGGATTGAGCGTATCATCCAAATGAAACTAGATTCTCCTGAGAACGGCATGCAGAAACTTCCTACATTAAAAGGTGAAGAACTTTATCATGCTTTGGAAGACTTCTTCGACCGTGAAAGACCTTTGCGTGGTGCAAAATTAGCGTCAAGGGCTTTGAGTGAAATAGGATTTGTCGGTATCAAGTACCCTGCTGGTATGATTCATGGCGGTGCTAAGGAAGGCGATTACAACTATGTGATATTCGATGAGAATAATGCCAATATCGTGGGGAATACCCGATTCTCCTTGCGCTACGACAAGTTTGAGCATGACTTGAACCAGTGGAAGAAGGATAATAATCTGCCAAAGGATGCCCAGCGACCAACCATCCCACAACGTAACGTTGGTGAGAGTGCCGTTGACTTCCTGAGGAGAGTGGACGAGTACCGCAAACAGATGGCTCTGTGGAAGACTGCTCCAACCTACGAACAGCATCTTCTGAGTGATGATACTGCCCTTGGAGAGTTCAACCGAGAGTTGCAGAAGGGGTCTGTGCTCAAACGTATCGCCTTCCAAGATAGTATGCTGGCTATCCGCAAGGCTCAGGAAGCTATCATGAAGGAAGTGGGTGTTGACCGCCTGAACATGGCTGAGGATGCCTATACTGCCGAGAACCGCAGTCATGGCAAGGGAAAGAACGAGTTTGAGGAGTACAACAATGAGTTCTTGCAGCCATTGAGAAAGGCTTATCATCAGATGAGGAAGGTACTGGGCGATAGCTATGATAATGTCCGTATCTACATGATGGCTAAGCATGGTTTGGAGCGTGATGCTCAGATGGCTTTCAAGAAGTCACTGGATGCTGACTTTGAGGACGTGGCTCAGAGAAGTGCGGCATACAGGGCTTACAAGGGCGATATGAACCGCATTACCAATGACAGCGATTTGGAGTTTGGTAGAGTGGATTTCACTACTTGGAGACAGAGAGATAATGCTCTCAGAACGAAATACTCTCCTTCCTATATGGACTATCGCTACGACAAGAATGGTATTGCCTACGATTACTCAGGATTGTCGGCTCTCTTCGGTGGCTCAGACTTTGAGGAAACTGCCTACAAACTGGTAAAGGATATTGAGGATAAGTATGTAACCGAGACTCACAACCTCTGGGATGCAACGAATGCGGCTACCAAGAAGATTCTCCGTGATGGCTATAAGGCTGGCATGATGAGCAAAGATACATATCAGTATGTGCGAGATATGTATAGCCATTACATTCCTCTCCGTGGCTGGGATGGCACTACTGCCGACCAAGTATGGGACTATATTGGTGGTGGCAAGGGTGCGTTCAATCAGACCTTGAAGAAGGCAAACGGACGAACCTCTATCGCTGATGACCCTATCGCATACATCGAGAATATGGCAGAGAGTGGAATCCTGCTGAACAACAAGAACTGGGTGAAACAACACCTGATGCTCTTGGCTCAGAATCATCCAACTTCGCTGCTGACCCTGAGCAAGGCTTGGTATGTGAAGAGTGTGGATGATAATGGCAACGAAGAGTGGATTCCTGCTACACCTCAGATTACTTCTCAGATGGATAGCAATCAGGTGAAGGCTGCCATTGATGCTTTCGAGAAGAAGATGGAGAAGATGGCGCAGACTGGCGATGCTACTCAGAAGAGAGACGGACTGAATATAGCCTATCCTCAGACTCATAGCGAGGAGAGAGAGCATGAGGTAAGAGTGATGAAGGATGGCGAGGAGTACGTTATCTATGTGAATGGTGACCCTCAGTTGGCTCAGGCGATGAACAATACCAGAGCACACCGAGTAAGAGAGATTCAGAGCGGCAAACTTGATAGGGCTGCTGCTTGGTTGGGCAGAAAGATGGCTGCTGCCTATACCAGTCTTTCACCTCTATTCATCCCTTCCAACTACTTCCGAGACCTGACCATGACGCTGGCATCTACCGCTATTCGTGAGGATGCAAAGTACAACTATCTGCTCAGAAAGAATCTTGCTACCTCTTGGAATCTCGGTTTCATGCTGAGAGACTATCAGAACGGCAAGTTGAGAGATAAGGTAAACAACGGAAACGCTACACCAAAGGAACAGATGTTCTATGACTTCATGATGAATGGTGGCGAGACTGGCTTTGTCTCTTCGCTTGATGTGGAAGACTTGAAGAAGAAATTCAAGAATGACTTGAAGGATTTGGATAGATGGAAGACGAACCCAGTAAAGGTAGGGCACACCATCATGGATGGTATCGAGTTCCTGAACAGAGCAATCGAGGATAGTAACCGATTTGCGGTTTACATGACCTCTATTCAGTATGGACGTTCCATTGATGAGGCTGTGAATGATGCCAAGGACGTAACCCTGAACTTCAACCGCAAGGGTACTGGCGAATACGGTTGGCAGATGATTAGAAATCTCTATCTCTTCATCAACCCAGCGGTACAGAGTTTGCAGACCTTGGGTGCACTTGTCAAACATCATCCTTTCAAGTTTACGGCTGTTACTGCATCATGGTTGGCGAGTGGTGTGCTGGTTCCTATCGTTAACGCTGCCCTGATGAGTCTGTTGGGCGGTGATGATGATAAGGATAAGTACTGGCAGTTCACAAAGTGGGATAGACGAAACAACCTTATTATGTGGGTTCCGTTCACTCATGAGTATATAAAGATTCCGCTTGCTCAGGAGTTCCGTGCTTTCTATGGAATAGGCGATATGATTGCATCCAAGATGATTGGTGGCGAGTTGGCTGAGGCGAGTTGGAGCCAGTATGCAGAAGACTTGCTCGGTCAGGTAGTGGATATGCTTCCGCTTGACCCTACTGGCTATGATGGCAATATTGCGGTCAGTCTGATGCCGAATGCTATTCGCCCAGTCTTTGAGTTGGCTTTCAATGTAGACTTTACTGGCAAGCCATTATTCAAGGAGACAGAGTATAACAAGTATGACCCGAACTTTACCAAGGCATACGTGGGCACTCCTGATTGGTTGGTTCGTATATCAAGGATGGTTAACTCAATCGGAAACGACTATCCTGATGTGCAGCAGAATAGCATAGATGCTTTCGGTGACCCAAAATACAACCTGAACAACCCTGCCGTGGTTGACCATGTATTGTCTTCTTACCTCGGTGGTGCTTACACCATGGGCAGTCAGGTGCTCGGTTTGCTTACCAAGTCACTCAATGACCGGAAGGAAATCAAGGTGGCTGATATTCCGTTATTCAGCAAGTTCGTCAGCAATCCTGATGATAGACCAGTAAGCAAAAAGCAGGGTGATGAGTTCTGGGATAAGAAGGAATACTACGACCGTGCTTCCAACACAATTAGCAAGTTGAAGAAACAAGCTAAGATTGATGGAGATTATTCCCTGCTTGAACGTTTCTATGGCTCTGAGGAATACAAGACTTACAAGTTGTATGAGAAAGATGTAAAAGATTACAAGGAGGCAAGAAAGAAGGAACGTGCGGAGGAGAGCGGTGATGAGTACAGACCGCACCAACTTAATGCTGAGGACATCTATAATAATCATGCTACCCCTATGGATGAGTTTGAGGATATGAAGTTGAAACAACTATTTGAAAAGTTAAACTCATTCAAGACTAGATATGATGCTATTGTAGATAATGCCCCAAATGAGAGCGATGGCTACTACAATACCAACAAGGCTGCCATTGATGCCATTGACGAGATTTCCCTTGATAAGCAGGAGATTTCCGAGTTGAAGAAAGGTTTCTTGGATGATGGCAAGGATGCCTACAACGCTGAGGACATGAAACAGATTCGTGAACTGAGAAAGAAGATTCTTGCCGTGCTGGAGAAGGCTAACAAGGTGGTTGTGGCTAATCAGAAGACGAAGGCTGAGAAGTAATACATATATGACTATCCCCTGAAAGTGCTAGGCTTTCGGGGGATAATTGCTTTCAATCTGAAACTTTTTACCTCTATTTCTTGTGCAAATATATCAATCTGTAAATATTTATAAAGTTTAACGATTAAAGTTGTGCATAAATGTAGCTATTTCCTAATTTCTTATTACATTTGCTACGTCTAAGAATTTTTGATTAAATCAGCAAAAGAATTTCAATCATATAAACTTAAAAAACAATGGCTTATGAAAAAAGATGAAGACGAAGACCTACGAGTCAAGAAGTTAATTGGAGAGATAACTAAGTTACTCCCTGAACGAAGCAAGATTAAGACTGACTTGTTTTATTTCAAGTATGCGCCTATATTGGTCATGCTTTTCAGATGGTATGGTATATCTCAGTTCTATGACAACAAAATGGAGATAACACTATGGTACGAAGAGAATGAGGAACCTATATGGTTCTTCTACTTCATCACTTACATTCTTTACCCGATTTCTCTTTGGAAGGGTCAGGTGTTGCACCGATTGTGTGTAGAGTGGCGCATTCCGATTCTCTATATTGCAGGAGTCAATGTGATTCACGTCATGTATGATTCCATCGTTATCACGAATCAGATGTACTATTGTGATATGTTCCTGATTACGCTCATTTTAATTATATATGCTTATGTCGCAATTAGTAAATTACAGCATCATCGAAGCTGGACTTCGTGCTCTCGCAGATAAGGCACATGAATCAGCAGTTGCCCAAGCAGAGGGCAAACCTATCCCTTGCGGTCTTTCGGAAGGAGATATGGAACTTGTGGCACTTCTTACTGCCATGATGAATGACACGCAAGCTAACAAGGGATGGTGTGCTCACGAAATGGGCAAGTCTATCTCATCCTTCGAGAAGTATGTTCACGATGGCAAGATACCCGAAGGCATCCACGACCAGTTCGGGCATGAGAAGAAGTGGAATAAGTCGCTTATCCGATACTTTGCCAACAAGAAGGCTTTCTTCCACAAGCTATCACGTAAGTACGGCATCCATATTTAGTAATAGCTACACATTAATTATATATAGGAGAGACCCAATCGCCACTCCTGTATATTTACGACCTTTTCTGTAACCGTAAATCTTTGCTAATCACACACTTATATAATCTTTTACGAGTTTATCTATCTATATCCATATTATTCGTATCTTTGTGCTCGTAACGTTACAAAGTGAGAATCATAATTTAGTGTTTAACAAAAAAAGATTTCAGGATAATATGGAAAGTAAAACGTATGTATTCGGAAACGAAGGCTCAACATCTAATAATGGGATGCTCGGTCTTCTTGCGCCTCTGCTCCAGAAGCAGGGTGTTGACCCAAATGTCCTTCTTGCCATGAAAGGTAATAATGGTTTCGGTGGCGAAGGTGGATGGTTCATGTGGGTAATCTTCCTTTTCTTCCTCATGGGTTGGGGAGGTAACGGCTGGGGAGGTTTCGGCAATAATGGCCGTGGTGTTCTCGCAAACGAGATTAACAATGACTATGGTCGTGGTCTCCTGATGGATGCCATCGGTGGCAACCGCAATGCACTCAGCAATTTGGCTACCCAGTTGAACTGCACCGAAGGTCAGATTCAGAGTGCCATTTCTGCCTTGACCTCTCAGGTTCAGAGTGTAGGTAATCAGGTTGGTATGAGCGGTATGCAGACTATCAATGCTTTGCAGCAGGGTAATATGCAGATTGCTCAGCAGATTGCAAACTGCTGCTGCGAGAACCGTTTGGCTATCTGCCAGCAGACTGGTACTTTGCAGAATGCCATCAACAATGTAGCTAATGGTCAGGAGCGTGGCTTCTCCAATGTGGCTTACGAGACTCAGAGACAGACTTGCGACTTGCACAACGCTATCAAGGATAGCACTCAGACCATCGTTGACGGTCAGAAGCAGGCTGAGATGAGAGAAATGCAGAACAAGATTGATGCTCTGCGTGAGGAGAACAGCACCTTCAAGTCTTCTGCTATGACTTCTCAGATTGTTGGTCAGGCTGTGGCTCCTATTAATCAGGTGTTGGCTGGCTTGCAGAACGAGGTGGCTGGTATCAAGTGTAAGTTGCCTGAGACCGTGACCACTCCTTACAGCCCATTTACTGCGGTTCCTAACTGCGTGGCTTATCAGGCTGGTTTGTATGGACTGAATGCTGCAAACAATGCAGGATTCTGGGGTTAATAAGGAAAGGAGGCTGCTATGTTTTGGTTAAGACCATTTACATGGGTGAATCGTAATGGTTCGGCAGCTATCGCTTCAACGGGCGTGGCGGTGAACACCAACAATGTTGTTTTCTCGTTCAAAAACCACGCCTTCCTGAATGCCAGCTATAGAGGAACGATTTTCGTGAACCTGATGCAGGCTATTCCGACTGGAACGACTGGCACGCTGCCTATCCTTTTCGAGACCAACGGAAGTACTCAGGCTGTGACCAAGTATAATGGCGCACCATTGACGGTTGCAGACGTGCAGGGAACTGGTGTTTATCAGTTTTGGTTTGAGAGAGATACTAACACCCTACAGATGATGTCGGGTATTGTTTAACAAGAATAGATAATAGGAGATTACATTATGTTTCAAGGTTTAAGAACAAATTCTTTATTCTATGTGCTCGACAAGGGCGAGAACCCGAACTTGCGAATCGGTCAGGTGGTTTCAGTAAGCAATCCTCAGACGAAATACCCTACCTTTAACAACGGCTTTACTCCTCAGCCTATGGAGACCGTAGTGGACGTGAAGGTGAAGCTGGGTGATGAGGAAGTGGATTTTAGGCAACTGCCAGCAAACGGACAGATAGCTAACGACAAGAACCTTGTTGTTAGCGACAACAAGGATGCCATGAGTGCCGAGGTGGATGCCATGCTGAGACAATCCAAGGCGATACTGGAGAGCGTAGATTACAACAAGAGGGTAGTAGAATCTTGTGAGGGAATGCTACAGCAACTCAACCCCCAGATAGCCAAGGATAAGGAACAGACCGAGAAAATCAATAAACTGGAAGGTAAGGTTTCAGGTATTGAGGGCAAGATTGACAAGATGATGGGATGGCTCCAGCAGACCATGAGCAAGTAATCTCCTATCTGTTCACTTAAAATCATAAGATTATGGTAATGATTGAGATTACAGAAGATAAATTCGATGATTTGTATGACAACATCGAGTCTATGCTTGGTTTTGGCAGCAAGGCTATGTCTTGTCTGAAAAAGATGAAACAGGAGCGTATGGGTGAGCGTATGCCTGATTATCGTGACGATTGGAGAAGAGAGCGTGAGGAACGTGAAGAGCGTGAGAACAGACGTAGATTCAACAACGTGAACGATGATTGGAACTACCCGAACCGCTATGGTGAAAGAGGTGGTGGCGGCTACAATGGTGGCGGTCGCTAGTGTTTAACTTGGGAGTTTTGGCACCGACATTTATGTCGGAACCAGACTCCCTTTAATATTCAGCAATATGGGAAAATGCAGAATGCCATTAGATATGTATGACCTCAAACCTGAGGGAATGGTTTCCTATCTCAGATACAATGGCTATCATTTCAGCAAGAAGATGTGTGAGTGGGCGGTTAGCCTGATGTACAAGTATGACCCTTCCTCCAAGCGTGATGTAAGTATTTCGTTTTGGGATAAGGAGAAGGTTGATTCCCTTCTGCTTGGTCAGGGAATTGAGGTGAAGAATAAGATAGGCTACGACCATGTGTATGTGGCGAATATGGCGAGGGCAGACTTCTACAAGTCTTCCATCAAGGATGAGGAGCAGCTAGCCCAGTTCATTAAGGATATGGTGGATGATACCGACCAGAAGGATGGTTTTATCTTCAACCGATTCTATGCCGACTGCTGCCATAATGGTGTGCCTATCCCTTGGGAAGATGTGTTATGATGAGGAGAGTAATAGAACTTCCGAAGTACGATTGGGAGTCTGTGCGAGAAGTTCTTTAAGATGTATTGTTAATATGTATAGGAAGGAGGTTTGCTACTTGCTTGGTGGATTGGTGCAGGCTTGATAAAAGGGTGAATCTTTTGACTCACCCTTCTCTTCATTTCCAAAGTCATCGACTTAGAGTTCAAATTAAAACATTTCGCTTATAAATCTTAATGCTATAAGTTTGTGTCCCTCATTATTAGGATGTGAGGCAACACCTGCATTTTTTATAACATCGTATTTGCTATCATAGCCAAGAACTCCATCTTCTCCTAAATCATAGGACTTCATGTCTGGAATTGTAGCTGTATAAATATTGCCATCAACAGAAAATATCACCTCAGCTTTATAGCTTCCATCATCATTGTCTGAAATTTTATTCACTGAAGTAACATTCTCTATCGGTCCATGGGTAGGCGAATAAAACACACCACCAATTTTGTTTTGAGTGGCAGATGATGGAATTCCTGCAAATGAAATGAAATGAACTCCATTATTTACACATATTGCTTTAAGAATTTCATATTTCGTATCATTACCATACCAAACTCCTATCCATGCCACGCGAGCATTAATGCACTTTTTCCTAATACTAGACAACAGAAGATTACCCCATGACTTAAACAGATTTATATTTTGAATATTGTCACCAAGCTGAATACATACCAAATCTTCTGTACCATCAATATGCTCCATTAAGTCATTTACATACTCTTCTATTTTTGAAGCATCTGTAATCTGCTCTAACTTATCAACATCTTCCGTAAAACTTGCACTAATTTTAGCCGTGTAATTATTATTGAGATTATTCTTAATATAGGAGTCTATTATGTGATAATAATCATCAGTTATATTTGTTGCTGCCATGCCAAAAACATTCTGATTCAAAGGATTAAAACCTTTTAATAATGAATTACCAATAAATATACCTTTTGACGGTATCGCAGATATAGCCTTTAATGTTCCATCATCTCCAACACTTAGTTCGAATTTTTTACCATTCGGTGATATAAGGTACTCATTGTCTTGCTGCATTGATAAATCTTGAAACTTTTTATCTATTGAATTGAAAAGTTCTAAAGAATTTTCACCAGAGATAGAGGAAAAATCTTGCTTTTTATCAACAGAATAAATCTCGTAATTTGAAACTCTTAATGTTTCTCCATCACTAAAAGCTGTTTCAATCCACACATTAAATATGTTCCATCCTTTGTAAATAGAAAAGTACGAAGGGTCTAATATATATTTTATATGAGAGCCACTCTGTATAGATGTTAAAACTTGCACACAATTATCAGATGAATATTCTTTGGTGCCATTTGTTACCCATAAATTAATATCAGAGGAATCTAACAAAGAACCATCCTTTCCATACTTATAGACATCAGCCTCAATATAAATATATTTTCCAGCCCCTATGATAGGGACATTTAAACTTGTCCATCTATTACCAGTTTTAGATGTTGTTATTGTGAATGTTTTTTCGGACAAATATTTGATGTTAACACCTAAAGTATCATAGGAGTTTCTTAAAGATAATTTCTTACCATTTTTTACATCTTTCAAGACAGCGAATGATTCTGCCGTGTCTTTTATATATCCATTATGCTCTTGATAAACGAACTCATTAAACTTAGATGGATTTACAGAAAAGCTATAATCGTGACCGTCAAGTAGCAGAACCATATCGTATGATATTGGCTTATTCAAATAATAATTGGTAGTTCCACGTAGCCTATACAATCCAGCATTGGAATATTCAAATGGTACTTCAAACCTGGATGACATATCAAAGTTACCATCGTTGTCTACCTTAAAGATGGTTAATGATGAACTTTCTCCAAACTTTAGATTTCCAGAGGTTACACCAAAGTTCACAGACTCATTTAGCAAGAATCTTGCATCCACAAGGAATGACTCTATCATGTCAAAGTTAGAACTTTTGATAGATTCATCTTGTATGGCTCCTTGCTTAAGTGTATTTATCAATGCTGTTGATAAATTTTTGATTTTGACATCTGTCTTGTGTGTGTCTGTATATTCTTCATATTTATAGTCCGTACCAATGCAGACACATAAATTGGAAGCATCTGCAACGTTCCAGCAAAAACGGATATAAGCATCTCCTTCTTGGTAAGTATATATATCTGTATCTTGCCCATTTCTTCCGACAGATTTTAAATTTTCGTCAAAAACTATGTAAGAACTAAGACCACTTTGTGTTCTCGCAGTATTTACCGTACAAAGTCCCTCTTTGTGTACCCGAATGAAAGGAGATAGCTTGAAATTTTTATTGCTATTTCCAAAAAAGCAGTCAGAATTGATACCAGCCCATATACCTGCGCCTTCTACGATTTTTGATACATCTAACAGATTATTTCCAGTATCTACCTTTTTTGTAGAGATGCTTAATTTAATCGCATTTGAAGATAGGTCGCAGAGTTTATCTTCTACAGAAAACCAGTTTGCAGGGTCTGCTGACCATGTGTTTGCCTTTAAAGTATAGCGGTAGATGGTATTACCTGATTTGTAGGTGATAGTGAGACCTACCTTCTGAAATGTTGTAGGAACAGATTTGATGGCATCTTGGAGCGTAGCGTGGGTTATGGTTCCACCTTTTGAGCAATCGTAGGTTAGGATGCCTAGCTTGCCTACTTCGGCTGAGAGAAAGTCGGTCTCTCCACCAGTTATAGCATCATTGACTAGGGTCTTGTTGCTCGCATCGGCTACACCGCTGTTTCCCTGCATACCAACTTCACCTTTGTCACCCTTATCACCTTTGTCTCCTTTATCACCTTTGCTACCTTTACTACCATTGTAAAACTTAACTTGCTCGGACGTACCATCATGACGGGTTAGAGTGATAACATTCTCGCCACCATCCTCTGCACTTTGCTCGGTTTGTTTTAAGGAATTAAAGGAATTGTCGGTGCGAGTCTTCATTTCTTTATTGATGTCTGACTGCATCTTTCCTCTTTCCTTGTCGAAGATGTTGTCGGAATTAGCCAACTTACCATCTTTTCGACCTGAAACGATTGTTCCGTTATATCTTTGCTCTGACATATTTATATTATTTTATGTTATATAATCGTTATTGTGGAATCGCCTGAAATCAATTCATCGGAATGATAATAGTATAGTTCTCCAATCTTACTCTGCTGCATTTCCAATGGCAAACCACCTTGAATGAATGTGAGAGGAACAGATGATACTACCCAGATGATGTCTTCATTTTCGGTTGTACTGATGGTTATTGTCTGTCCAGAGAGAACACCTGAGAATTGTTGTAAGTATTCGACATTAACCTTGTTAGGGTCTGTTGTAGATAAAGCACCATAGTAAGATAAAATGACATCTTCTTTTGTGTTCAGTTCTATCCAGTACTTCGCATTGTACATACCTCCCATTTCACCCTCTACGATGCCGAGAGGAATATGAGACTTGCCATTTCGCTCCACGATACGGAAAAGGCGGTGCTCGATGCTACAGATGTCATTTCCGTTGTACTTGCCACGAATGGTAATTCCATATAGTCCTTCCTCTAGAAATGGTGGAAACTTGACACAAATGTCACTCGGTTCTACTTCACTATTATTTGTTCCGCTCTGAACAAAAGGCATTTTTGCTACACACTCTCCAAAGGCATCAGTAAGGTGTACTTCTAGATTACTGATGGCAGCTACGTCAATATCTTCCAACATCTGCTTGTTCTTGCTGATGTAGGCTTTCTGTAGCTTGATGAAAAGGTCGAAGCTGTTACCTTTAACAATCTTATAAATATCCATATACGTATACATTATTAATAATAGACAAAGATAGGCAGAATTTTCTCCACCTATCTTTTATCCGTTTATTTAGGGCAGAAAAAAATTAGATTAAGCCCTTCCATCTGAGAAATTTGCGCTTGCGGCTGCGCTTTCCATTCTCACTCTTGCAGTTGGTATGATAGACACAATCCTTGAAGAGGTCTCTGACCTTCATGTCGTTGTCTACCAGTTTTGTCTTCTTGAATGCCTCGAAGAGATGGCGGTTCATAATCATGAGGTTGCCCTTCTGCGTAGGAAGGACGTAGAAGATTTCACCATTGTTCTTCTTAGATGCGTAGTCTGCCTTAGCCGTAGCTTGGCGGTACATGATTTCGCACTTGATGCGCTTGAAAATTTTTGTTACTTTCATAATCGTAATTATTTGTTTGAAACTATATGATGGTTGCTGCCGAAACAGAAACCTTTCTTCTCATTACTCTTGCCTGATTGGAAATCATCTTTGGCATTTCCATTTCGTTGAAACAGATGTGGAGTCCGATGGCTCTGGTCATGAGCAAATCATCGTGCTTTCCGTCTGCTGCCTCGTATACGGTTCCGTTCTTCTCGTAGGTGAGATATTCATCTAAGCATCTATCGTCTCGCTCTACATAGAGTTGTTCACGGATAGTCTGAACCAATACTGAGATAACCATCGGCTTGGTTGCTACATTGGTATGGAATCCGTACTTCACTGGAACCTTATTCTTGATGTCTGATTCACTCTGCTTGCGTGCATAGAGATTGTCGTATACGTCCTTGATTTGATTCAGGATAAACTCAGACTGGTCACCACCTTCCAAGATGTGCTCCTTGTCTTTCGTCTCCAAGGTGTTGGATTCAATCACCAACAGAGCATCGTTGTAGTATTTGGCTATCTGAGCCGCCTTCCATGCCAGCAAGTCCATATCAATATGCCCATACCATTGGGCTACCACATACGGCTTGCCACCTTCCATCATCCAATAGCGGTCGAAGACACAGATAACAGACCAGTCGGCATTCTTGCTGCGTCCACCAATATCCACTACGACCAGATAGCGGTTTATCACCTTGCAATCATCAAAGGTCTCAGGCTTGCTCCATATCCACAACTGCCCCTGCTTGTCTTCACAGAATCGGACATTCTGCATACACTTCTTGCCCTTGTAGCCATCACCATAAACATCACCGATGAACTTAGGTGCTCGGCATCCTTTTCTGAACTTGTCAACCTTGTCTTCGGCAAATACCTTGGCTCCTGAATGCTTGAATGCTTCAATATCATCGGTAGGGTAGCCAGCAGCCATATCGGCATGGTCGGTGAACTTCCTACGCTCGGCAATATACCAGTTGATGGCTTCCAGTGGAGCACCCAGTGTCCATAACTTCCAAAGATAGGTACATGGCTCCTCTCGGTCGGACATCGTGTTGGTATTATTGCGGTTCTCGTATAGCCATTTTGCAAACTCTACCTTCTGTTTCTTGCTTTCAAATTCAAGATGATACATATCGTATATCTCGTACCAAGGAACGAAGAACGGCTCAAACTGAGATTGTCCCTTTTTGGCGGCAAGCCATTCCTTGTGGAAGAAGTTGCCAGTACCATTGGCGGTGGATTCATAGGCAATCATCGTGTATGGTCGGTATAAGATACCATTTGTTGCGTTCTGCACCACCTCCTCAGGAGATTTACCATCCGTCTTTTTCCACAAACCAACCTCGGAAAGGTGAACCAAGTTGTAGTCTTCACCATTGGCTGATAGTGGTCGCTCCATGGAACCAACCTTAATCTTGCAGAATCGCTGAGGAACCTTCTTTACATTACCTGATGTTCCTACTCCAACAAACTTCGGTTCGTTCTCAGAGAACGCTTCTCCCATTTCGTAGAGGAACTTGGTTGGGAAGTTTTTCAGAGCTTCCTCGAACATACCTCGGATGGTCTCTGCTGTGTCCTTGACCTGAGCCACGATGAGCGAGTTGAGACCCTTCTGCCACATAAGTTGCAGCCAGAGGAAGTACATCTGAATAACCGTAGAACCTCCCCATTGTCGGGCTTTCAGCAGAATGAGACGGATAGGGCGATTCTTCTTTCTTCGCTCCTCCAGCCACCTGAGCAATCTTCGTTGAGGTCTTCTGAGCACAAAACGGAAGGGGAGACCTCCACCTTTCGGTTTGATATAGATGAATGTGGCAAAGAAGAAGAAAGGGTCGTGTTTCATCCTGATGCGAGTAAACTGCTCCACCAGTTGCTCAATCTCTTCCTCTAGGTTGTACGGCTCGTCTATATCCTTGTGCAGTTCCTCGATTACCGCCTTGCAGCTACCAAACTCGATGAGCATCTTGACGAGCGGAATCTTCTTCATCGAAACTGGAAGCTGCTGCTTCTGAATTGGGAAGTCTGGAAGGAAGAGCAGGAACCGCTTATCTCCACAACCTTCACCCTTGATGGGATTGAAGGGTGTGTTGATTTCCTTGATGCGTTTCTCGTTCTCTTTCAGGATACCAAGCACATGTTTGTCTACAGCATCAGTCAGTTTGGCGGTTACTTGTCTTGGCATAGCGGTGCATTTAGATAACCCCACAACAGACCAAGTACATAGCAATAGATGTGAACTCCAACTGCCATGCAAGGGAAGAAGATTCCAAAACAGATATATAGGAGAATGGTGAGATTGTATCTTACCTTATTCTCTACGTATGGGGCGATAAAGCCCATGTAAGCATAGATAAATCCGCTGAGACCGATGATTTGCACGGATGAGGTGAATGGATAGCTGATGGCTATGAGATAGAATGCCACCAAGTGACCGATGCCACAAGGGATGGCTCGGTAGCATTGATGGAAAACATAAAGGTTGATGGCAGCATGAAAGATGTTCTGATGAAAGAAAGGGTAGCTTAGTCGGTTCTGAATAGAACAATCGTCTGAGAGACCCATGCCATCATATCCTAGAAAAGTGATACACATTATTATAATGTACCCAGCATAAAGCGCAATCTTCTCTTTCGTCTCTCGTAGCATCTTTGCTTCTCCTCCTTTCTCACCCTGCTAAGAATTACGTGTATGCTTTGAGGAGTCAAATAGAAACTGGGTGCTTTTTCAGCACATACACGTTTGATAATATCCATATTGCTCAGATATGGCTCATTACTCTTATGAATCTGGAATCGTCTGAAAATCTCCTGATACATTTCCTTTCGGGTAGGTATCATATTATCAAGAGGTTTTCCTTTCAGTAAGTCTAATATGACTATATAAGCACGGTCTTCTGAAACCCAAAATCTTCTGCTCGGAGATTGGGCTAGCTTTTCCTCAATCTCTGAGAGTCTGATATTGTCTCTTACATTAATAATTTCTTTGTAAGCCCTCAATAAATCAGCATCACGTTCCTCTATAAAATAGCATCGTGAATCCTTATATTTCATATCTGACACTGCAAATATACAAAAAAGTATTGGATTAGTCGCATCCGATTAGACAAAATTAACGGATAAAAGATGAAAATCGGAAAAAAGCATTAATTTTGGGCATTGATTTATAAATATACACATATATATATGGACGAAAATACAAATATTGAGCAGAATGCTGGTGCTGCAAAACAGCAAGATACCAAGACCAAGAGAGACTTGGCTTTGGAGCGTTTGAAGACCCGCCATCCTGATACGGAGTATGCGGATGATGAAGCTATGTATGGAGCCATCAATGATGATTATGATGCCGACCAGAAGGCTTTGCAGGGGTATAAGGATAACGAAAAGGCGATGGGCGATTGGCTGGGTAGTGACCCTGAGGCGGCTACCTTCCTTCAAGCAATGAAGGCTGGCAAGAGTCCTTACGCTGAGTTGATTCGTACACATGGTGAGGATGCCATTGATTACTATTCAGACCCTGATAATGCGGATGAGATTGCATCGGCTCAGTCGGAGTTCTTGCAGAATGCTGCCAACGGCAAGAAATTGCAGGAGGAGTATGACAAGAACATGCCTTCCAGCTATGAGGTGTTCGACAAGTTGGAAGAGAAGTATGGCGAGGAAGCTGTGAACGATGCCATCGACCAGTGCTTTCAGACAATGCGCAATGTGGTGACAGGCAAGTTTACCGAGGAAATGATTACTGCTTTCATTAAGGCTAAGAACCATGATACGGATGTGGCTGATGCTGCCCATGAGGGTGAAGTTCGTGGCAAGAACAGCAAGCACGTCAAGAACCTTGAACTGAGAAAGAAGGGCGATGGTACTGCTGACCTTGATTCCGCTAATGCGGAGACCAAGCCTACGGATAATCAGCCTGACCTTGGTGCTGTTGGTAGAATATCACGTAGGGGTAATATCTGGCAGCGTGGCAACGAGAAGAGAACACACATTCGATAATGAGAAAAGGTAAAAAGATAATATATAATGTTTAATTAATTTAGGATAACAATGAAGAAAAGTACATTTAATCGGCTGCTTTCCGTCTTTCTGATGGTCATGGCAGTTATTTTTGGAGTGAATGGTCAGGTTATCATGGCTGAGGCGGCTCTGCCTGATGGCGGTACTACCGAGAGTGGTCACGCTGCGGAAGCTGGTGGTGCTACTGCTGCCGATGATGCTGGCAATGGCGGTGCGGCTCGTCAGGATGATGGTATTGCTACTGAGGGCAAGGGTCGAGAGCATTATAACGAGAATGGCACGGAGTTCTATGAGAACGACATCAACGACAAGATTACCAAGATTCGTCCGATGGCTACTCCAGTTGACCAGATTTCACGCTATGCGACAACCAAGTCTGCTAGTTCGTTTGTAGTTGAGTATTGGAGTATCGGTACACGTCCTATCAAGACAACCGTCAAGGAGGAGACCGTGAAGAGTACTGGTACATCTATGGTATTGAAGGTAGAAGACCCTGAAATGTTCACTCTGGATGATACCATCCGAGTGGTAGATGTGAAGGCGATTACAAACTATAAGGGTGTTGCTTATTCAACCATTACAGATGCTCCTACTCCTGATTTGGAACTTTGCGTTTGCGGTAAAGATACAGAGGGTTATCCTATTGTGTATGCTGTAAATGGCGAGTTGGTCAACAAGCAGGCTATCGGCATTCCTGCTTTAAAGAAGGGTCAGGTACTTATCCGTATGGCGAAGAGTTGCGGTGAGTTGGACGTTCAGACGGGTCGTTTCAACAACCTTCCTGATTCTGAGATTCAGTACTGCCAGAACTTCATGATTCAGGTTGAGGAGAGTACCTTTAATAAGATTGCTGCTAAGCGAGTAGACTGGGATTTCTCTGACATCGAGGAGGATAGTATCTATGATATGCGTCTTGCGATGGAAGGTACTTATCTCTTCGGTGATATGGCTTGTATCAAGCATACTACCAAGAACAACTCTGCCCAGTGGTTTACCAAGGGTATTTGGTGGATGGCTGGTAAGGATATTGAGGTAGGTCATGTTGCTACTGCTGACGATATTAAGAAGGGCTACGGCAAGAATGAACGAGTGATTACTGATTTGGAGTTGGTTGACATTTCAAAAGACTTGTTTGTTGGTACTGGTATCGGCAACAAGCGCAAGGTGATTATCGCTGGTTCAGACTTCGTGAGCGCATTCAGTAAGATTGATTCTGACAAGTTCCGCTTGAAGGACACCGTTGAGGTTTGGGACTTGAAGTTCAAGAGTTGGGAGACTGACTTCGGTGAGGTGTTGATGATTCACTCTGAGTTGTTTGACATCTTCGGTATGAGCGACTGCGGCTTTGCTCTTGACCCTGAGTTCTTGGTTAAGCGAGTACACTTGTCTTGGACACGAAACGTTCTCGACTTGAAGGCGGCTGGCATCCGTAACACCGATGCTGTAGTTATTCAGGAGGTAGCTTGTCTGTACTTGAAGTACCCTAAGGCACATGCTCGTATGCGCCTTGCTGCGGTTCCTGCTACAGATGACACTTCTGATACAGAGGAAACCAAGGCTACTGTCTAACAGCAAGCAGAATTGCAAATTATTCATTAAATAGTGAGGGGTGTGGGCACTAGCCCCATCCCTTTTTTAGTAACACATATATATAATAAGGTATAATCATGTTTAATAAATATCAAGCAGGTACTGATTTGGCATTCAGCGTTATGGTAGGTAACGAGCGGATGCGCATTAACTTTGAGGGTAAGAGCACGGGCAGTAGTGTCTATATGACAAGAGACCCAAAGGTACAGAAGGCTATCGAGTCTCATTATTGGTTCAACGACAAGTTCTTCTTGGTGGAGAGTATTGACGAGAAGAAGGAAGCTGCGGAAGCCAAGAAGAAGGCTGCTGCCAAGGCAAAGAAGAAGGTGGCTGACGAGAAGAAGAAACACGTAGTGACAGACGTTGAGGATGCCAAGGACTATCTGGCTGAGACTTTTGGTGTGAGTCGTTCCAAGATGAAGACCAAGGAAGACATCTTGTGTATTGCTAAGGAAAAGGGTGTTGAACTAGAAGGTTTGGAGTAATGGTAGAATATGCTGTATCTGATTTAGTGAAAGAGGTGAAGGTGCTCTTGGATAGAAACCAAGAGTCTGCTGGCTTGCTGGCTCCTGACGATTCTGATACACTCTCGCAAGCAGAACTTATTGAGAGTAAAATCGTAGATGCAGCAAGAATCATTCTTTCTGATGCTCCTGAAGATATGGTGGAAGGTACTGCGTGCACGAATGCTGTAACGTGGACGGATAGCAACGGCTATTACGTGGGTGAGATGGTTTTGCCTACCGATATGCTGAGAATCCTTTCTGTGAAGGCAGAAGGCTGGAACCGTCCTGCTACAATCATTTCAGAGAGTGATGATGCCTACAAGTATCAGAACTGCAAATATGGAGTCAGGGGAAATCCTGAGCGACCGATTGCGGCTATCGTGCATACGGCTAACGGCAAGAGTATCGAACTATATACTAGTAAAAAGCAGGATGCTACGTTGGCATTCATCTACGTTCAGGTTCCATCTATCACTACCGAACAGAAAATCAGTCTGCCTTCCGTCCTGAAAGATGCCATCTTATACATGGCTGGCTATCTCACTTGTATCAGCCTTGGCGATACCGATACTGCAAGCGGATTCCTCGGTGTAGCGAGAAAGTTGGCACATATTGTTGAACCTACAGAAACATCATAAACTATGGCGAAGAAGAAAGAAGAAACCAAACTGCTATCGTTGAGCAGGGTGCTTGATAAGGAAGAACTGGATAGCGTGAAGGCATCCAAGAACCGATTTGACAAGCCATACGAGCGTGCATTCTCTATCTTGCTGGAGGCTCAGCGATATTACAACAACATGGATAACTTCCGAAAGCGAAGGCTGAGAAACAAGCGATACTGCTATGGGGACCAGTGGGGAGATACCATTGAGTTCAAAAGCAAGTGTGGCTTTAAAAAGCGTATCAAGGAGGAAGACTATATCCGTGAGCAGGGTAGCGAACCATTGAAGAACAACCTTATCCGTAGATTGGTGAAGAATGTACTGGGTGTATATCGCTCACAGAGCAAGGAACCTACGTGCAATGCCAGAGATAAGGATGAGAAGCGATATGGTGAGACCATGAGTGTGGTGCTGCAATGTAACCGACAACTGAACCGAGAGACGGAACTGGATGCCCGAACCATGGAAGAGTTCCTGATAAGCGGTGCTGCTATCTATAAGAAAAAGTATGGATGGCGAAGAGGTAGGTTGGATTGCTGGACGGACTACGTAAACCCGAACAATTTCTTCATAGACAACAATATGAGGGATTTCCGTGGTTGGGACGTGAGTTGCTTGGGTGAGGTGCATGACATTACCATCGGCAACGTGCTGAGAGAGTTTGCCAAGTCTCCTGCTGAGGCTCGTAAGTTGAAGGAGATATACCGGTTGGCGGCTAACCGAGATTTCGTGATTGCAGACTGCACCCAGCGATTCGGTGAGTTCGACCCTAAGACCATCGACTTTATGAATCCTGCCAACCCTTCGCTCTGCCGAGTGATTGAGGTTTGGCGCAAGGAGAGTAAGCCGAGATACCGATGCCACGACTACAACAATGGCGATGATTTCAAAATCGACATTGAGGATAAGGCTGATATTGTAGATGCTGAGAACAAAGACAGAATCAGGAGAGGTATGGCTGCTGGTATGCTGGAAGAGGATATTCCTCTGATTGATGCCGAGTGGTTTATGGATGATTACTGGCATTTCTACTATCTTTCTCCTTTCGGTGATATTCTGAGAGAAGGCGAGACCCCTTATGCTCATGGTGAGCATCCATACTGCTTTAAGTTCTATCCGTTTATTGATGGCGAGATTCACAGCTTCGTGGAAGATGTGATTGACCAGCAGAGATACGTGAACCGACTTATCACGATGTATGACTTCATTATGCGTGCAAGTGCCAAGGGTGTACTGCTCTGTCCTGAGGATTGCTTGCCTGACGATATGAGTTGGGATGATTTCTGCGATGAGTGGAGTAGGTTCAATGGTGTGGTGAGATACAAGCCAAACAAGAGCGGTCAGGTTCCTCAGCAAGTAGCGAACAACTCTACGAATATCGGTATCGGTGATTTGCTCAGCTATCAGTTGAAGTTCTTTGAGGATATATCGGGAGTGAACGGAGCCTTGCAAGGTAAACCAGGAGTATCAGGTACGAGCGGTTCGCTTTATGCCCAGCAGACACAGAATGCTACCATGTCGCTGCTTGATATTTTGGAGACTTTCAGCCAGTTTATCATTGATGGTGCTTACAAGACCGTGAAGAACATGCAGCAGTACTATGACGTGGCTCGCAACTTCAATATTGTGGGTAGGGCAGGACAGATTGTGCACTATGACCCTAAGAAGATACGAGACGTTGAGTTTGACATCAATATCACGGAAAGTACGGCTACTCCAGTATACAGACAGATGGCGAATGAGTTCCTTATGACCTTGTGGCAGAATCAGGCTATCACGCTGGAGCAGTTGCTGCAAGTTGGTGACTTCCCATTTGGCGAGGAGTTGCTGCAATCGGTTGCATCCAATCAGGAAGCTATCAAGAATGGTGAGACTCCACAAGGATTCTCTCCTCAGCTTCAAGCCCAAGTTGCTCAGGCATCACAGAGCAATCCGAAGGCTCAGGCGATGTTGCAGCAGATGATGAGCGGTCAGGGGGTGAGTCCTGACGGACAGAACCCACCGCTTGCTGCTTAGTTTATAGTTTATAATTTATAGTTATGATAGCAGACAAGGAGAATAATCAGAAATGGTATGGCAATGGGAAACCTGATGCTAGCCAAGGTGGCAACCCGAATGGTGGTGTTGCTTCAGAGACCCAAGGTAGGGAGAATAAGCCCGAACTTTACGAGAATGACGTTATCGGAAAGGTGGCGAAACGCAAGAAAAACGACATCTGGACGAGGGGTGGAGAGAAGAGAACTAAATTTAAGGACGAATAAAGAAAGGAGGTGTTTTTATCGTAACTGTATTTGTCTGATATTCAGATAGCTACAGAAATATCTACGAGTTTATGGTGCTGCGTTTAAGAAATTCGTATCTTTGCAGCATCATAAACTTTTAAATTATATAGGTATGAATTTCGTAGAGTTTGTAGAAAAGTATCAGCAGGAAATGGCTCCTGAACAGATGTTGGCTATAGCTAAGGCAGTCGGCAAGTATCTCTCATGCAAGTTGAGCGATGTGGAGGAGCATCATCTTTGTGCGATGGTGTATGGTGTGTTGAGCGAAGAGCATTTTGACAAGCACTTTTCCGATGATGCTATCAGCAAGATGTGGTATGAGGATGCGGACGGAAACAAGCATACGGCTCCTTTCTTCTCGGATGATGAGATAAAGGATGCCTTTGACAAGCATAAGGATGATATATCTGATTACACCATCCATGATTTGGCTGTGACTATGAACCTGATGAGAAGTGACCATCATGTGATGCTGGAGCGATATAGCAAAGATGCTGATGAGTTGAAGGAAATGGTGGTTTTGATGGCTATCGAGTATCTGCAAGACCCTGACTGCTTGCATCCTACCAGCAAAATATGGCACACAATAAACGGATAAAGTAACTAATTGGGAATCATTTCTTATCTTTGCATATTATTAATAATATATAAATATAAGATATGACTCCAAATGTACGTGAAGGATTGCAATATGGTGCAGCTATAGGAATGTTATTGAGTGGTGTTGTACTCACATTCCTATCATTCTTTCTCAACAATTATGTAGTGTCGGATGGTGTGCTTTGGTACGTCAGCCAGACATTGGTTTACTCTGGAGCGATATTCGGGGTAAACGTTTATTTTAAGACTAAGTTGGGCAACTTTGAGAGTATGGTGAAGAACGAACTCGCAAATATGCAGAAACAACAAGTGAAGGAGGGCAAGTAGTATGAAGGTAACAAGAGAACAGATTTTAGCGATTATGCCGAATGCGAAGGATAAGGTGGATGCGTTTCTGCCTTACATCAATAGCTATGCTGAGGTGTTCCATATTGATACTCCTAAGCGAATGGCTCATTTCTTGGCTCAGATTGCACATGAGAGTGGTGAACTGCGATACACCAAGGAACTCGGCAACAGAAACTACTTCCATAAGTATGATGTGGGCAAGTTGAAGAATATGCTCGGCAACTTGAAGGATGGTGACGGCTACAAGTATCGTGGCAGGGGCTTGATTCAGATTACTGGCAGAGCCAACTATCAGGCTTATCAGAACAGCAAATATTGTACTGGTGACATCATGGAGAACCCTCAGTTGCTGGAGCTTCCGCTAGGAGCAACGAAGAGTGCTATGTGGTGGTGGTGGAAACATGACCTGAACAAGCTGGCTGATAGTGATAGTTTCTTGGCTATTACCAAGACAATCAATGGTGGAACCAACGGCTTGGAATCAAGACGAAAGTTCCTTACAAGAGCAAAGAAGGTCTTTAATGTTTAGCCTATGAAAGTAAAATGGTATGATACTGATTTTTGGCAAGTAGCACTCTACGTGATTGGCATCTTGCTGGTGGCATTTTTTCTGTCGGGATGCAAGACAAAATACGTCCCGATGGAAAAAGTTATATGTCGGGACGTAGTAAAACACGATACGCTGCATACCTCTGACAGCGTTTTTGTGCGTGATTCAATCTTCCTCAGACAGAAGGGAGATACATGTTTTCTCGACCGATGGCATGAGAAAACCGTCTTCAAGAATGTGTACAAAGTAAGGGTGGATTCTTTCCTGAAAAGAGACTCCATCCCAGTTCCCTACCCAGTAGAAAAACAACTCTCCAAGTGGGAGCAGTTTCAGTTGAAGTATGCAGTATGGTCATTTGGAGCACTCTGCATGCTGTTAATCGTATTAGGCTATAAACTCTATAAAAAGATAAAGAATGGCAAATTTCACATTGACAATCACGAAAAGTGACATCTATGAGGAGGTGGCAAAGACTACTGCCTACATAGGAGGAAAGAACTTGGATAAAAACGGAAAAAGTCTGTATGACCAAGTGTTTGTGACGGAAGCTGATAGAGAAATGCTGGAAGGCTTTTGGGAAGATTCCATTAATGATGTTTCCGTAGCCTTGGAGAGTATTCTTGGATGGCAGAAGTGTGAATCAGACAGCAACGAGGTCTTTGGTCTGAGAGTAAGCAGCCTTTTTAATGAGAGTTTATTTAAGACCTTGGAATCAACGGTTTTTAGTTATGTAGTCAACAAAATAGTAGCAGAATGGTGCTCGGTAGTCTATAAGGATAAGGTGGAAGATTATCTCTCTAAGGCAAACGTTTTGCTGCTAAAGATTGACGCAATCATTTATACACGTAAAAGACCAACAAGATAGGAGGATAGGATATGAGGTATTGTAATAAAGGATATAAAGTGATGATAGAGTTGGAAAAGAATGAGTTGGTTTATGACATCAAGAATACTGCTTTTTCTTTTGCTGACTCTTATTCCAAGCAGAAAGGTATAGATGCCAAACAATTAAAGAATGTGTTTGATGTATCAGAGGAAGGAAACCGAGATAAGTTAGCAAGGATTCTAGACTCAGCAGTAGAGGATTGCAGAGAAATGCTTTTCCGATTTACTAAGGTTGAAATGTTCTGTGGCGGCTTTGATTCCAACGAATGGGAAGAGTGTATTGGTTCTCCTACCAATGATGAGGATGCTTATTACTTGGCTATGCGGATGCCGCAAGGTTTTTCTAAGACAAGTGTACATACCATGACCGTCTACTTGCATGACTACATCGTGAACCAATGCCTTTATGAATGGTTGATGATTGTTTATCCTGATGGTGCTGATAGGTTCTGGGCACTCGCTGAGGATAAGAAACAGAAGATTAAGGATGCCAGCAACCGCACGGCTGGTAGAACAAGAATCGCTTTGCATCCATTTTAAATGATTAGTCGTTTAAGGCTAAGATAAAGCAAGGGTAGCTATCCATCACGGACTGCTACCCTTTATTGTATTGAATGACAAAAGTTATATTATCTAAGTTCATGTTCCACTAGACGTGCACTCCTGCTTGGTTGTAACGGAACCATTGACCTTAACGCTGATGTTGTCAGGTAAGCTATTGACGTTGATGTCTGTAGCAGCCAGCTTCAATCCATTCTTCTGCTGGTCGGCATATTGGTTCTTATCCTGAGCGATAAAGTTGTTGATAGCTGTAGCTATGTTGTAGAGCAGTTTATCGGTGTCGCTGCTGAGAGAATCAGAATCAACTGATGCGTACTTGTTGTTCTCAACGGTTGCCGATGTAGTCTCCTTCTCACGATACAGAACTGCCTGATTGATGAACTCCTGAGCGAACAAGTAAGACTTGCTTACAAGTTGCTTAATCTTGGTGTTGTCTATATTAAGCGGATTTTCATACTTCTGTAGCATAGCCTGCAAGCAACTTGCGGCTACTTCTTCTCTAGGCTGTAGGGTAGCGATGGAGAAGATTTCCTCTTCTTTGCCGCTTTCCTCTGTTCCACCTGTCTCTGATGCGGTAGCTATTCCGTATCTAGGGAATGGGCGAGCATTTGATGTTCCATCGGAAGAAGTTTCTCTGACGAGTTTCGTTCCAGTTGTCTTTGTGATGGTGGAAGATACGATTTTAAGATATTGCTTTATATCTCCTATATAGAAACTTCCATCAAAAAGAAAATCATAAACCTCATTAACAAATTTAACAAATCCGATGAAATTTGACTTTCTGCTTATATAAAATTCTACTTCTGTGGCTATATGAATTTTATTGTTGCCATCCATGTAGCCTACAGATGCCCCTTTTCTCGCTAAATCCTGATTGAAATCTGATAATGTATATTCTGCCATAATTATCTGAGTTTATTTTGTAATCTTGGTTGAAAATCTATAGATAATGCGCTGATAGATTCTTTTGGGGCAAGGCTGCCCATAAGCGCAAGCCTGAAATATTTGTATGGAGAACCAACAAGGTTTCTGAGATACATATTAACATAAGAACCAACGTAGTACCAATTAACCAAATCATTACTTCCGAATAGAACCGTCCCACATTTCCCTTCCTGAATGCTGCTGAAATATCCTCTTGTGATGCAATCGAACAAAGTCTTGTAAACATCTTGCCCAAGTGTTAAAGGTCGACTGCAAAGGAAGAAAGGAACATTCTCTGTTGGCTCCTTCATGTATACATCAAGTATTTTTCCTTCTTTGTCTGTAGCGTATGACTCAGGATATATGTTTACTCGCTTATTGAATACATTGTGCATGGTTCCCCACATATTGCTTTTCAAAGAGTAAACGTAAGCATAAGTATAATTCGGATTGAACACGATGATACGGCTATCGTAATAGTCATAAATCATGCCAGCTTCTTCGAGATACTTACGGAAACGGACATACTTCACATCTGACTCAGGGATATTACCTAGAGCAAGGAGTTTATTCGGATAGGTCTTATCCTTTGTTGAATGTGAATAAATGGATAGAAAATCGAAAGGATAATCATCCAGTGCATCTGTAATGTTCTCAGATTCTCGTCCTCTCTGCATCATAATTCCTCGCTCAGTAGGGTACAGAACGGCATCATCAATCTGCAAAATGCCCTTCGGGTTGGAGCAAATATCTCTATTGGCTGGCTGTCGTGCAATATAGGTTCCTTCTTCTCCAAGCATCAATACCCATACACCTTCATCGGTAAAAGCGTAGAGTGGTGCATCACCAAACTGACCTTCGCTGATTGGTCGGGTATTAGCTGCCATTGCACTAACGATGGAGGAGCCAACCTGAACACTATTCTTTGCAGGGAAGACTAGAGGGTTCTCTGCTTCACTCACCTTGACCAATGATGGTGTTCTGCTGCCATTTATAGTGGATTCTTTGATGTTTGCTTTCTCTTGATTAAACTCTTCTTCTGAAATTTTCTTCCACGATGGGTCTTGGGATATAGAAACCGACCAACTCTCGTAGTTCATAGTAACATCGTTAGCTTGGATAGGGCAGAATGTTCCATTAGAATAATTTACAGCATAGTTAAAACCAAATGTCTCACTCTCGTATAGGCTGAATGACTTTTTATAACAAGAGAAAGACCCTCTCTCTGGGATTCTGATAAGTAAATCGATTACTTTCGCCTTGTTTGAAGGGAAAGAAAGAATAGGTGGTAGAGGGTAATGAAGTTCATCGTAATAAGAAAAAACTTCATCCTTGTTGTTTATTTTGAGATATACTTTGGAAACAACTTGACATATCTTATCTATGCAGTTGCTACCATCTTGGTCTGTACCGAAGTTATCTATGTAGTTTCCATTGAACTGCCCCTTTGGTTCGTATCTAAACAAGAACTGATAACTATCCTCCACAAGGCTCTTGTTTGGCGCAACTGGAGAATAATACCCATTACCATTATTGCATCGTGTGGTGATGGAAGACATAACATTTCCAAGATGTAATCTGTTGTTATATGTTATAGCACACATTGCACCATACGATTCTCGTTGAAGGTCAGCGATAGGCAAACTATCTTCTGTTCCTAAAACCCTTTTCAGTTTTTTTGAAGTACCATCCTTAACATCATCAAAAGAGAAACTGGTGCTCTTATAGAATGATAAATTGTCGATTTTCTCGTAAATCTCTTCTTCTGTATATGGCTGGTAATGATAGTTTCTAACACCCATTACAAACTTACCATTTATATACGAATAATCTGATATTTTCATACGTCCTTTATCATTGCGGAAATAGAAACGATTTTCTTTAGCAATGATATTGCCATTCGTATTATAAGGAAACAAAGTGTTAGAAATAAATATGTCAACCCCTTTAATTAAAGTTTTGTATTTGTTAATATCTTTGATATTTACGGAAAGCTCGTAGTTATCTATTTCTTGTCCTTTATAGGTGGCATATATATTGTCAGCTTCATAAGTAAGATTAAGATTTCCACTTGTCATTCCACCTCCATCTCTAGTCCAGCGGAATCCGATACTATCTTCTATTCTTTCCTTTGGGGCAAGTATAAATGGATTTCCAATTTGTATGTATGAGCCATCATATAGTTGAATAGCAAGGATAGCAAATTGTATGTATTTAAAAGAATAAGAGTCCATGTATTTGTTAACATAGGCATCCTGACTAGCGAAAAGTCTAGTAGT
>ERZ773116.516-NODE-516-length-42138-cov-5.425849_pt1 | contig 42138 bp, 40 predicted proteins | sample MGYA00580563_ERZ773116 | MGnify/ENA primary metagenome ERZ773116 (study PRJEB29015, sample SAMEA2737864) | human gut metagenome | biome: human gut; feature: human-associated habitat; material: faeces | place: China | collected 2012 ... | reverse complement strand
ACGATCGTCATATTGAAATACCTCCATATTAAATGTAGTTTTTGATGGTGTTCAGTTCCGCTCTGAGTGTTTCCACAGAGCGTCCCGTGCGCTCTGGCACGGCACTTTTGGGTTGAATGGCGCACTTTGCGGCAATCTTCTCCATGAGAGAATTCACCACATTCGCCTTGGAATACAGCATGGAAACGGTGGGCACAGGCGCATCTTCGGACTCCGTGCCTCTCTGCATGATTTCGTCCGCAAAGCCCAGTTCCACCGCCTTATTTGCGTCCATCCAGGTTTCTGCATCCATGAGGTGCGAGAGCTTGGCGCGGGAAAGGCCTGTCTTGATCTCATAGGCGTTGATGATGGAATCTTTCACGCTGCTGAGCATTTCAATGGCTCTCTGCATTTCATCCGAATTGCCGAATGCCGCCGTCATGGGGTTGTGGATCATGAGCATGGACACCGGGGATACCAGCACCTTCGTGCCTGCCATGGCAATGACGGACGCTGCGGATGCCGCAATGCCGTCGATCTTCACGGTCACATCGCCCTTGTAGTCCATGAGCATATTGTAGATTTGAGCCGCCGCCACGCAGTCGCCACCAGGGCTGTTGATCCACACAGTGATGTTTCCGCTGCCGGACATCAGCTCGTCTTTGAAAAGCTGCGGGGTGACATCATCGTCAAACCAGCTTTCCTCGGCGATGGTCCCGTTCAGGAACAACGTCCGTTCCGCTGTCTCCGTCTGGTACTTCCAATTCCAGAACTTCTTCATCGGTTTCTTCCTCCTTCCTGTTATCGATAGCTGTATCTGCAAAAGCCCCGGCGTTTTGCAGCGGGAGCATATTGCCGTTGATGAGGTATAAGTCGCCGCCGTCCTTTTCCGGGATGCGGTCGAGGTTTTCCAGCTCACGGATGTCGTTGGCGGACATCCAGCCGTTCTGGCGGCCGATGGCGTACCCGTTCATGCGGCTCTGGTAATCGCCGCGGAGCAAGCCTTCCAGATTGAATTTCACGAAGTACTTCTTTTTCTCGTCCTCGGAAAACAGGGAACGCATGATGGATTGCTCCCAGCGGACGACCCATGGGTCAAGGGTGTATTTCACGAACTCAAGGGATTGCTGCTCAATATTAGAAAAGCTCGACTTTTCCAGATCGCCGACCATGTGCGGTGGGACCCGGAAAATTCGAGCAATTTCATTGATTTGGAATTTTCGTGTTTCAAGGAACTGTGCCTGCTCCGGCGAGATGCCGATTGGTGTGTACTTCATGCCCTCTTCCAGCACAGCAATCTTGTTTGCATTGCCGCTGCCGCCGAAGGTGGACTGCCAACTCTCCCGCACACGCTGCGGGTCTTTAATCGTGCCGGGGTGTTCCAGCACACCGCCCGGGGCAGCACCGTTGGCGAAGAACTTGGCGCCGTACTCCTCGCAGGCGATAGCCATACCGATGGCGTTCTTCGCCATAGCGATGGGACTGTAGCCGACCAGCCCGTCAAAACCCAGACCGGGGATGTGGAGCACTTCCGAGGGATGCAGTGTTACAGACGATCCTATATCCTTGATGGCCTCATCCGAGCCACGATAATAGGTGTAGTAAAGCCGACCGTTCTCGTCTCTGTCCACTGACATCTTGTTGGGCATCAGAGGATACAGAGCAATGCTCTCGTTTTTGCCGTTGCGGATAACCTGGGCATAAGCATTGCCCCACAGGAGCAGATGGGTCATGAGGGTCTCTCGGAATACGAAAGAACTCATTTCCGGGTTCGGTTCATCGTGGAGCAGTCGGTACAGCGGATGGTCGAGGGCTTTTTCCTTGCCGCCACCATCGGTGTATCTGTAGAGGTGCAGCGGAAGTCCCGCCACAGCTTCTGCCAGGATACGGACACAGGAGTACACGGCAGTCATCTGCATGGCAGACCGTTCCGTCACCGTTTTGCCGGAGGTCGTGCCGCCCATGAAAAAGGCATAATTGCTGCCTGCCGTGCGATTCACGGGCTTGTCTCTGGATTTGAACAGCCCTGAAAAGATACCCATCGACATCACTCTCCTTCAAAATGGGCATAGAAAAAGCACCTGCTCATACGAACAGATGCTCTCGTAGTATTGAATTTAAATCGTATCACTTTCGCTTAGCTGGCGGCTGATGTCCCGCCCACCGTAAATGATACGGACGGCATAAACCGTGTTTTTGGTTTCGTCCGGGTAGTAGAAAATGAGATAGTTCTTGACCGGGAAACAGCGCAATCCTTGACTTTGCCAAGGCTCCTCTTCATAAAGCCGATACCGCATGGGCATCTGCTCTAAAGAGAGGATCTCTTTTGTGATCTGCCGTACCAGTTTTACTGCGACCTGCGGTTCCTGCAGCTCGTAGGAGATGTAGTCCAGAATATCTCGCAGGTCGCGTCTTGCCTGGTCGGTGAATTCTACTTCCCAATTCATACGCCGTAGTCCCTTTTCAGTTCATCCATGACGCTCTGTGCGGAATGGGTGCGACCGGCACGGATATCTGCCATGCCTTTCTCAAGCTCTGCATCCTGCTGCTCCTTTGTTAAAGATCCGAAAGCCACCGGTTTGCGCTCCGGCAGTTTCATTTCAAACGGAATGCCGCGCTGCAGAACGACCTGCCGCAGAAACATACTGACAGCATTGGACATGGGGATACCAAGTTGATCAAGCACCTGTTCGGCCTGCTCTTTGATTTCAGGCTCTACACGCGCGAATACATTAGAAGTTCTTGCCATAGCTTATCGCCTCCTTGCGAATATAGTATACCACCATTGCTTGCGATGTGCAAGCGAATCGCAAGAAGTTTACAATTTCAGATAAACAACAGACCTCTCGTGTCATATACGCTCTCGCCGTTGTCGTTCCCGCAGCGTATCGCACGGTCAAGCGCCATAATCGTTGCCACGGCACCGTCGATTTTCTCTGTGGATTTCTCCTTGTCTGGTTTGATGTTGCCTGCGGGGTCAGAACGGATGAAGATGTTGTCCATCATCCAGCGGAGAACCGGATGTCCGCCGTGGGCAATGCGCTGCTCCAGCACCAGCTTCATGAGTTCCTTTGTAGGGGGAGACATATCCTTGAAACCTTGTCCGAACGGGACGACCGTAAAGCCCATACCTTCGAGGTTCTGCACCATCTGCACAGCGCCCCAACGGTCAAAGGCGATTTCGCGGATATTGAACCGTTCGCCCAGGCTCTCAATGAACTTTTCGATGTAGCCGTAATGAACTACATTGCCCTCGGTGGTTTGGAAGTATCCTTGCCGCTCCCATACATCGTATGGCACATGGTCATGCCGGACTCGGAGTTCCAGGTTGTCCTCCGGTATCCAGAAGTACGGAAGGATGATGTATTTGTCGTTCTCATCCTCTGGCGGGAATACCAGCACAAAGGCCGTAATGTCCGTTGTGGAGGAAAGGTCCAGGCCACCGTAGCAGACACGGCCTTCCAGATCGTCCTCGCTGACGGCAAACTCGCATTTATCCCATTTGTCCATCGGCATCCAGCGCACCGCCTGTTTGACCCACTGGTTGAGCCTCAGCTGTCGGAAGGAGTTCTCCTCGCCGGGGTTCTGCTTTGCCGACTCGCAGGCATCCTTGACCTTATCGATGCCGACCGTGATGCCGAGGGACGGATTGGCTTTCTTCCATACCTTCGGGTCCGTCCAATCATCCGATTCCTCCGCCCCGTAGATAACGGGATAGAAGGTGTGGTCGATTTTGCGACCCTCGATGATGTCCTTTGCCTTCTGGTGGATCTCATAGCAGATAGATTTCGTATCGTTGCCAGCCGTGGTGATAAGGAAATACAGCGGCTGCATACGGGCATCGCCGGAGCCTTTGGTCATAACATCAAAGAGCTTCCGATTCGGCTGGGTGTGCAGTTCGTCGAATACCACACCGTGGATATTGAAGCCGTGCTTGGAATACGCCTCCGCCGACAGCACCTGATAGAAGCTATTGGTGGGCTGGTAGATGATTCTCTTCTGGGAGGCCAGGATTTTCACGCGCTTATTGAGCGCAGGACACATACGCACCATATCGGCGGCCACGTCAAAAACAATGGTCGCCTGCTGGCGGTCAGCTGCGCAGCCATAGACCTCGGCCCGCTCCTCGCCATCACCGCAGGTGAGCAGCAGCGCAACGGCAGCGGCCAGCTCCGATTTGCCCATCTTCTTAGGAATCTCCACATAGGCCGTGTTGAACTGCCGGTAGCCGTTGGGCTTGAGAATGCCGAACAGGTCGCGGATAATCTGCTCCTGCCAGTCGATGAGTTCAAAGGGCGTGCCAGCCCAGGTGCCCTTGGTGTGGCACAGGCACTCGATGAAATTCACCGCGTAATCCGCAGCGTCCTTATCGTAGATAGAGTCCTTGGACTTGAATGTTGTGGGCTTATATTTCTTCAGCTTTCGCAAATCATCACCTCCAACGGGCATAAAAAATGACCTGCCGTCTGGCAAGCCGTGCAATCGTTCTATACGAGAGACAGAGCCTCGCGGCTCCGCTCTTCGGGGAATCCTCGATTCAGTTGTAGTTTTCCAGCAGGATGCAGTAGGCCATCTGGGTCGGCATATCGTCCTCGGCGGGCTCCACGTCCCAGCCCCGGTCGTAGTTGGCGGTGATGACGCCGTCAACCTTAATCATGAGCTTGCTGATTCTGCCGCCGTTGATGCCGTAGGTCTCGCTGGGCTCCTCGTAGTGCTTGACCCAGTAATGGCAAACTGTGTATTTGCCCTTGTCCTCCGCGTCCGGGATTCTGATGGTTCCTTCGCTCCACATGGTTCAGCCCTCCTCAATTCTCAGCCTTGAGGACATCCACCAGCCATTCGGCTTCCTTGTGGTACTCGCCGGTGGCCTTCTCCAGAATGCAGCTGTCCTCGTCGATGTAGTGCAGGTGCTTGCCCACCTTGACGAACCTGGCATCTTCGTACCCTTCGAGGTCGGTGCGGTAGACCTTCGCGCTGCGGCTCTCGCCGTCGTAGCTCTTGCCGTCCCAGCCGTTGAAGGTGAACCGGATGCTCTCGCGGGTCTTGGTGAAGTGGGCCTCGAAATCGGCTCTGGTAATCGCGGTGTTGTACTCCCGCAGGCTGAAGGAGTTTCTCATCTGGTAAAGGTTTTTCATGTTCGTGTCCTCCGTATTTGTGGTGTTTTCCCTTTCGGTGACTGTATATTCGCTCTAAAAGCACATAATAGCAAGTCAATTATCGGGAATATACTGAACAAATATCGCGGAGGAATATTGTGCACTATACGACCAAAAGAGCCATCTGGCTCTCTTGGCGGCAGGGCTTACTCTTCGCCGTACATGATGAAGTGAACGTACTCTTTGCGGTGCTCCTCCAGGTAGCAGACCAGTTCGTGGAAGTCACGGTCAAAGGCGAGGCGCTGTACCATCGGGATATCGAACATGTTGGTCAGGCCGGTGTCCCGGATGGCGAGAATCTGTTCCCGGACGGTCTCAGTCATTGGAATCCACCACCTTCCTGCAGTGGTCGATGCCGTAGATAACATTCAGGCCAGAGCCGTTGTCCCAATCGACCATGATGCTGCCGATATCATCGACTCCGATGACGGTGCCTCTGGTTCCCACCGGAGGAGCCTGCGCATCGTCCATCTGGGTCAGCTCCACACGAGTGCCGACCGGATAGGTCTGGCGGAGCTGCTCAATGACAGCCTTCTTCGGAAACCGCATCGTCTGTCACCTCCGTTCGTTTGGCACCGGATTTGAAGGCGCTGGAGCCGGAGAGGTTCTGGAGCAGGACTTTCCGGTCGGTCTTGTATGCGTTCCCGATGAAGCCCAGCCGGAGCAGGAAGCAGCGGAATGCGTATTTCTCGTTGTCCACCGGCTTCTCCTTGGCGGTGATGCGCTTGGTATCCTTGGACATCCGGCAGAGCGCGGCAATGAAATGGGTGTAAGCGGTGGCCTCTTCCGGCTGCGGCTCGGTGAACCACGGGAAGGCGATGCGGTCTTCCTGAATCTCGAAGCGCAGGTCGTCGATGCCCAGCGCCTTCTTGATAAGGCTGCCCTTGGCATCCAGCAGCTTAGTCAGGTTTCCGACCTGAACCTTGTCGAGCGGAACCTCAATCGTGAGGCCCACGCTTTCCTCCTGAGCCGTTTTCTCCGGCTCTGCGGCCTCTGCCGGGGCCTCGCATGCAAAGCCCGCAGCCGCGATGCCCTCCAGCACCTGCTCGACCTCTTCGCTGTCGGCGCGGTTGTCAAAGAGCAGGGTGCCGTCCTTCGTGACGGTGAAGTAGTCGATTTCGTAGTTGCAGGTGGGCATGAACTTGTAGACTGCCTTGGCTCCGGTGATGCCGGAGATGACCTTGACCAGCTCCTTGCGCCGGTCGCCGGTGACGTTGTACCTGATTGCCATGTTGAAATCCTCCCGTGTTTGTTTTCCCCGTTCAGGGTAGTCACATATTCGCTCTACAGGCACAGAATAGCAAGTCAATTCTGGAGCATAAATCTGACAAAGATGTGCCTCGGAACGTGTGTAATAGTGACAATCAGGAGGCGGCCTCGACGTCTTTCACCAGAGCTGTGTATGGGAGCTTTTCGCCGTTGCGAATGACGTAGACGCCGTCAGCATCTCCTGTGTCCTCCACATACCGGCGGAGGATGACGGAGGCGTATTTTTCGTCGAGCTCCATCGTGCAGCAGGTACGATTCATCTGCTCACAGGCCATGAGGGTGGAACCGCTGCCGCCGAAGGTGTCGATGACGATGGCGTTTTCCTGCGTGGAGTTACCAATGGGATAGCCCAGCAGGTCGAGCGGCTTGGAGGTGGGGTGGTTGGCGCTCCGCTTGGGCTTGGCAAAATTCCAGATAGTAGTCTGCTTCCGGTCGGAATACCACGGATGTTTTCCGTTCTGCATAAAGCCGTAGAGCACAGGCTCATGCTGCCACTGATAATCCGAGCGGCCCAGCACCAGCGAATCCTTCACCCAGATGCAGCACCCGGCGAGATGGAAGCCTGCGTCAATGAATGCCCTGCGGAAATTCAGGCCTTCGGTGTCCGCGTGGAACACATAAGCCGCACCGCCTTTTTCGAGATAGTCGGCCATGTTCTTGAACGCGGCCAGCAGGAAATTATAAAATTCCTCATCCTTCATGGAGTCATTCTGGATGGTCAGCCCGCTGGAGCTCTTGAAGGAAACGCCATAGGGTGGGTCGGTCAGAATAAGATTTGCTTTCCGGCCATCCATGAGCGCTGCTACATCCTCGGCGCTGGTGGCGTCACCGCACATGAGCCGGTGTCTGCCGACCGTCCATATATCGCCGCGCTCCACAAAGGCGGCCTTCTCCAGCGCGGCACTCAGGTCGTAATCATCATCTTCCGCATCAGAATCGCTCCCGTCCTTGAACAGGTCGGACAGCTCCTTCTCATCAAAGCCGGTGAGGGAGACGTCAAAAGCCTCGCCCTGCAGCGCTTCGATTTCCACCCGGAGGAGTTCTTCATCCCAGCCTGCGTCCATCGCCATGCGGTTATCGGCGAGGATGTAGGCTTTTTTCTGCGCCTCGGTCAGGTAATCCACAAAGACACAGGGCACTTCGGTGATGCCTTCCTCCTTGGCGGCAAGCAGACGACCGTGACCGGCGATGATGCCATAGTCACGGTCGATGATGATAGGGTTGATAAAGCCGAATTCCCGCAGCGAAGAGCGGAGCTTCATGACCTGCTCCGGCGAGTGCGTTCGGGCATTGTTAACATAGGGCACCAGTTTGCTGATGGGCACCAGCTGCATATCAGCTGTTGTTTTCATACGAGCCCCCATTCTGCGAACTTCTCAAAGCCACCGACAGAGCGGACGTAATTTCGACAGATTTCGACGACTTCCGCAAACGGTCTGCCGTCCACGGTGTCATCCCCGATGGCGCAACAGAGCTCCACAGGCTGGCCGGTCTCCTGCGCCTTGAGGAAGGCGTACACATTCACGGATACATCCGCTTTCGAGAGGTCTTTCCCGTGCAGGCCGCCACCGGTGATGCCGTCTGCCATATCGGAGCCCAGCTTCCGGTTGGTCGCGCCGGAATCCACATCAGTGCCACCTGTCCAATCGCCGAGCGGGTTGACCTCGGCATTGGGGAACAGCGCCTTCAGCTCCTCTGCGGGTGCATTGCTCTGGCAGAGGATGAGCCGGTCTCCATCCAGAATGTATTTACCGTCCGTGTGGTATCGCTCGTAGATGGAGCGGGCGATGCCGGAGAGCTCCTGCTGCTCAGATGTGATACACATTCCTTTGAAGATACCGTTATCGCCGCAGCGAAAACCGTCACGCTGATTGTCGGAGAGATGTACATCCTGAGCGACCTCGGTGTAATCAAGTGCGAGGTTACCGGCAATGCGGTGGACGATGCCTTCGATGTCCTCAGCGGACAGATGCGTAGATGTCTCCGCAATGATGTGGCAAACATGGTGACCGAGCAGGACTTCAACTGCGATGCGCGGGTCAGGTTCCTGCGCATAGGCAAGGTCGACCAAGGCTCCGGCGATGCGGTCTGCGATTTTATCCGGATGGGCCGGATTCACTTTTTCATACATAGTCAGCTTCCTTTCCGCGCCCGGAGCAATCGTTCCATCGTATCATCCATCGGAGTGACACCGGTGTACTCGTTCGCGCAGTTTTCTTTTACGATTTGGTATATCTCCATCCAGAGCCGGTTGGTCTGGCTCATAAAATTCTGACTCATCGCCACATAGGGCGACTGTATCGCGCTGCCGGTGGTGGGATGCTTGGCCAGAAAGCCGAACTCTGTCACGGCCTCCTCGCACTGTATCCAGCGGGCCACACTCATGGCGTAGCGCTCCAGAAGCTGTGGAGATACCAGAGAGACGCAGCCTCGCTCGGCCAGCCACTCCCATGTCTCCTTGTAGATGTCCTCGGCGACCAGCGCTTTGCCGTCCTTTTGAACAGCGGAGAGCATTTTGGACGGCTTCGGCATTGCCTGACCCTCCAGCTCGACAGCGCGGTCATCGAAGCTGATGACCGTCAGCGCCCGTTTGCCGGGATTGCCCTCCGCAATCTTGTCTGCTAAGGGCTTTTTCTTGGCTCCGGCTCCGATACGGGCACCGCCACGGTTGGTTCCGTCCTTCGCCATTTTGATTCACCTCCAGTTGCCGGGGTATATTCCCCGTTTGAAATCGCGTTTTTGTGCGCGAAGGCCCACGCCCGTTCCACGGGGATAAGGCCGTAGAGATTTTGACCGCCCCTACCGGTTCTCCCGATTATGCCAGCGGTCGCCACGTTCGGCATGAATCCGCGCATGACACTCTTTGCAAAGGGCCATCAAATTGCTGCGGTCGTGAGTTCCTCCCTGTGAAAGAGGGAGCTTATGGTGAATCTCCTCGGTTGGCATGTACACACCTTTCGCAAGGCAGACTTCACACAGCGGGTGCTCCGCAGCATAGCTGTCCCGGTTGCGTTTCCATGCCCGTCCGTACCGACGCTTGGTAGCAGGGTCACGGTCGTACCGTTCATAGCGCTGGGCTTCCAGCTTCTCGTGTTCCGGACAGAAGCGCCCGTCTGTCAGGTTGGGGCAGCCGGGAAAGGAGCAGGGCCGCTTGGGTTTCTTGGGCACGTCGCTTCCTCCTCCGTTCGCAAAATTTACAACTCCTTTTATGAGGGCCAGAGATTCGCAAAATTTACAAGCCCTATTATGAAGGAGGTGTATTTCATGGATACACGGTTTGAGTTCAACATCAAAAAGGTCAGCATCAAAGGTGATGACCAGTACCTGTACCTGTATTTCAACGAAAGGCTCATTGTAAAGCTGGAATACCGGGACATCGAAACTGCTGCGAACTATCTGGTGAAGAAAGCTCAGGTGCAGCAGCTTCCGGGGTACGACTCTAAGCTGTTGAACGAGAACGCAGACTCATCCGAGGATGAGTAACTGCAAAAAGGAAGGGTCGCTAACAGCGGCTCTTCCTTTTACAAAACAAGCCTCCGCAGGATTTCTCCCACGAAGGCTTGGCCCTATTTTTCACACTATCATAATACCACTTATCAATGTGCCATTCCGTGCCAAAGTGCGCCAACTTTATTCTGGCGGCTGAAAATTTCTGAGGGCCGACGCGTGGATGCGATGAACCGTCCGCATGGATACGCTCATCAACACCGCAATCTTCTCCCAGCCGTAATTGTTGATGTACCGGAAGCGGAGAAGGAGCTGTTCATCCACATTGGCCAGCTGCGAGATGGCCTCGCTGATTTCGGCCTTCAAATCCACCAACCGGTCAATCTCCGCGTTTATCTTTTGTTCCGCATCGATGATTTTGCAGATGGTCTTCTCAAAGGGTGCTTCTGTGCTCTGCGTCTTGGATACCCGAACGCCGTCATAATTTACGCCGCTCAAGCTGGTGGCCAAGTCACGCAGCCTGTCCAGCTCGGACAGGTCGGAATTGATGTGCTCGTTCAGCCGGTAGGCTTGGGAGAGATATTGTTTTGCAGTCATCTGGTGATTCCTCCTTCCTGTATTTTCTTCATGAGCGCCTCGCCGTCCAGACCGGAGAGCGGTTCAAACCATCCGGAACGGAAGAAGCGCTCAAGGCTCTGGAGCTCGGTTTGGTGCTTGAGATAGGTCTCATGCTGTTTGTCCTCCTCATCCCGTGGCGGATTTTGTCGAAACCAATCGAGCTCTGCATCGTAATCCTTTGCCGCCAGCACCACGATGGCGTGGGCCAGCCGGGTATAAGCGTCGTCCACAGGCATCACACCTCCAGTGCCACTTTGACCGCATCGATAAGCGCAGCCTGTGTTCTGTCCTTCGCCTCCAGCGCCTTCAGGATTCTCTCGTCGATGGTGCCCTTGGTGACGATATGCTGTATCACCACTGTTCCGGAGTTCTGGCCTTGCCGCCACAATCTGGCGTTGGTCTGCTGGTAGAGCTCCAGCGACCATGTCAGGCCGAACCAGATGAGGGTGGAACCACCGGTCTGCAGGTTGAGCCCGTGACCGGCTGAGGCCGGATGGATGACCGCCACCGGGATTTTGCCGCTATTCCAGTCGGCGATGTCCTTACTGGACTTCAGCTCTCGGACATCAAAGCGCTTTTTGATGCGCTGCAGGTCGTGCCGGAACCAGTAGGCCACCAGAATCGGCTTGCCGTTGGCGGATTCGATGATGTCCTCCAGTGCGTCCAGCTTCCGGTCATGAAACTCTATCGTGTCGCCGGTATCGGCATAGATAGCACCGTTGGCAAGTTGGGCCAGCTTTCCGGTCAGGGCCGCTGCGTTGGCAGCAGTCACCTCGCCGTCCGGGAGCTGTAGGATGAGCGCCTGCTTGAGCTCCTCGTACCGGTCGGCCTCTGCATCGGAGAGATAGACCTCGTAGCGGGTGGAGACCAGCTCCGGCATCTTCAGGTGGTCGGTGGATTTCATAGAAATCGTAATGTCGGAGATTTGGCCATAGATGGCATCCTCCGCTCCCGGCATGGGCTTGTAGGAGTAGATGATTTGCCCGTTGCGCTTGTCCGGGAGGAAGAAGGTGTTCCGGTACTGCGTGATGAAGCGACCGAGACGCTGGCCCATATCCAGCAGCTGGAACTCTGCCCACAAATCCATTAGACCGTTGGAGGACGGGGTGCCGGTCAGCCCGATGATGCGCTTCACCTTGGGCCGGACGCGCAGCAGCGCCTTGAATCGCTTGGATTGGTGGTTTTTGAAGGATGACAGCTCGTCGATGATAACGGTGTCGTAGTCGAATGGGAGACCGCTGTTCTCAATCAGCCAGCTCAGGTTCTCCCGGTTGATAATGGTGATGTCGGCGCTGACCATCAGGGCGGCCTTCCGCTCTCTGGCGCTGCCCACGGCAACGGTATAGGTCAGGTTTTGCAGATGCGCCCACTTTTCGATTTCCGCAGGCCATGTGTCGCGGGCCACACGAAGGGGTGCGACCACCAGTATGCGGTGGGCCTCAAAGCTGTCGAATAGCAGGTCGGCGATGGCCGTCAGGGAGATGACCGTTTTGCCAAGTCCCATGTCCAGCAGGACGGCGGCCACCGGATGGGTTTCGATATAGTCGATGGCGTAAGCCTGATAGTCATGTGGCTTGAAGTTCATCCAGCATCCCTCCAATCTGCTCTATACGGTCAATCACATACACCCGGAAGCCCAACGACCGCAGCAGACGGTGTCGTGCCAACTGGAGCGGGCGCGGGGCCTTTCCCGGCGCTTTCAGCTCCACAAAGGCGATTACGCCATCAGGGAGTAAGACAATGCGGTCGGGCATCCCGTCGAAACTCGGAGACACGAACTTTACGGCGATGCCACCGGCCTTTTTTACCATCAGGGATATTTTTTTCTCGATATCCTTTTCTCGCATAAAACGCTCCTTTTCTCTGGTCGTGCAAGGTGTATCAATGCCAATACAAGACTTTTTCTTGTCTTGATTTTTTTAACCCTTAGAAAAAGTCTGTAAAACACATTGATACACCTTGTCATTTGGGCTCTCAGGTCAGAAAATCGTCTCCCGCGTCGTCCACGTCCGACCGCAGCCGCACTCCCTTGAAATACCGTTTCCGGTTCAGGGTCACGCGCTCATATCCGGCGCTCTCCATCGCAAAATAGAAGTCTGTCGTGCTGCGCACATACTCGTTGGTATCGATGCAGTAGTTCCGATACGCCTGATACAGCGAGGAGGAGCTCTCCCGGAATCCGTCGCCGGTCTCGCACTTGTCCTCCATGAAGTGACCAAACCAGTCGTTCTGGCTCCGGTATTCGTCAATGGCCGCCTTCACGCAGGCCGGGACAGGAATCTGGTAATCGAGGTCGATGACCTTTTTGGCACCCTCGATGACCCACGCCAGAATGCTCTCTCCGGCATTGTCGTAGAGATACTCGCCGTAGTTCTTGATGTCGCTCTTGCCGGTAATCTTGGCGTTGAACGGGATGACGATGAGCCTGCGCCAGATACCATCGTCGGAGGCGCTGACGCGAGGCAGATGGTTGGTGTACAGCACCAGCGTGTGACAGGGCTTGAAGGAGAACGGGTCTTTGTACTTCTTCTCGGCGAACACATCGTCCGTGGAGCAGAGTTGTTTGACCGTGGAGTCGTTCAGGCGGGCACCTTCCTGCATCTCAGCTGCGATGAGGAGCCGCTTGCCCTTGACCTCCGCCATCTCAGGCTTGATGTTCCTGCGGCAGCCCACGGTCAGGGTGTCAGCGGAGATATTGCCGCTGTACAGGCCCAGCACACGGGATACCGCATTCCAGAAGGTGCTCTTACCGTTCCGGCCATCTCCGTAGGCGATGATGAGGGCTTCCACATAGACTTTGCCGATGGCGGCCAGCCCGCAAATCATCTGAACATAGTCGATGAGCTCCTGATTGTGCTGGAAAATGAGGTCAAGGCAGTCCTGCCAGATTTTCTGTCCCTTCTGGCCGGGAGTGACGGAGGTGATTTTCGTGATGAAGTCCTCCGGCGAGTGCTCCCGCGCTCCGGCCATACCTTTACGCAGGTCGTAGGTGGCCTCCGGAGTGTTGAGGGCAAAACAGTCCGCATCCAAGTCTCTGGGCGAAATCTCCAGCATGGGATGGGACTCCTTCAGCGCCGAGGTGATGTATTTGGAGTCCCGGCGCTTGATGACGAACGCCTGATATGCCTTTGCCGCCAGATATTCCCGAAACGCCTCCAACTGCTCGTCGCTCATCAGCTGTTCCGCTTTGGCCTTGGAGGTGCCGTCCAGAATGGTCTGGGCACCGTTGTTCTTCATCTTCGTCAGTGCGGTGAGCAGGTCACGGTTGGCCTCCTTCATCTGACGTCGGGTCAGCTCATGGGCGACTGCCTGCGCACCCGGCTCCGATTCCTGCCAGTAGTGGTCGCTGTAGCGGATGAAATGAGTGGCCGGAGAATAGCGGAGCTCCCCGGAGAAGTAGCGGGCCATGACCTCGGCCTGCCCGACATCCGAATAATCCTCCGGCTTATAGCTGCTGGGGTCGTTATAGGCTTCCGGAGGGACATACCCGGCCTGCTCCCGGATGCGGGAGAAAAAACGCTGGGCGCTGTGCCAGATGGTGTTCAGCTCACTGTTCTCCAGCGGAGGCACACACTTGGCAGCCTCGTCCAGGAACGCCTGATACGCCTCGTCGGTATCGCCGTACTTTTTGATGACGCGACCGGCGAAGCGGGACATTGTGGCATTCCGGCTGCCCTCCGGGATGACGGCGCTCTGGCCGAAACCGCCGTCGGGCAGGTCGGAATCGAAATCGTCCTCCTCCAGAAATTCGGTCAGGTTCATCCGGCCCGGATAGAGCGCGACCTCTGCTGTGGCGGTGCCGAAGAAGAACCGGGCAGCATCCAGCGCATTGGTGTCAAAGTATGGGAAGATGGAATTGACCAGTTTCTTCATATCGCTGTAGAGTGCCGGGTCGGTCACATAGTCGATGGGAAAGAGCACATGGAATTTTGGCCGCGCAGCTTTTCCGTTCTTCTCCCGCATGTGGAAGCGGCTGAAGTGGACGGCAAAGGTGACACCGGGAAACTGCTGGAGGACATCCTCCGGGGTAATCCAGTCCTCCGGATTCTCCGAGTGGTCGTTGTCACAATCCACCGGGAGGCAGTCGCTCCCAATGAAGTTGTCGCCGTTGCGGTAGCTGTTCCGGTACTCGGCGCAGACATAGTCGTGGCAGATGGCGGCCTTCAGGCTGTCCTCGTCCAGAATGACATGCTTGTGCGGGTAGGAGCAGTTGCCGGGATTGCCGGTGACGTCGGCGCTATAAATCGTGAACATCAGTCATACACCTCCGCCGCTTCTTCCTCCAGCACCTTCGTGATGAACTTCAGCGCCCGAATGGTCGTCTCCAGTTCACAATCGCCGCCGAGGATGACTTCAAAGCCGGGGCAGCCGTACTTGTTGACATAGCTGCGGACTTCCATATCCGTGCTGGCCGCGTCCTCAATACGGAAGTAGGTGCGACCGCCGTGGCCACTGTCGCCGCCCTGATAGCCAGTGGTGCCAGCCTCGACTTCGAGGATGTTGGCGCTGACCACATCACGGGAATAGGTAGTGAGCTCGGTGCCGTCCTTCAGGATGCGGCTGTTTTCTTTGATTTCGTACACGGTCTCAAACCTCCTGACAATCTTCGGTAAAGTAACGCAAGCGGTAGTTCTTCCACTTGGCTCGTCTGATTTCTGCCTGCATACCCGCAGAGATTCGGCTGCCGAACACCCACACCTCAGAGCACTTGCTCATGATGGCGTTGCCAAAGAATATCCCAAGCTCTCGCTCGTCCGGGTCGGCATCGTCCAGAAACTGTGGAAAGAGCAAATGTGGCGCGATGGGGATATAGCCCTTATCCACGGCAAACCGGCTGTAGCGTCTGGCGGCATCTACGTTTCCTGCGATGTCCCCAGCGTAGGGAGAGCAGATGTAGACGATGGGCCGGAACGCACGACCGGAGCGCTGTTCCTGTTCGACTTTCTTGATGGCCTCGCATGCCGTCAGGTCAAGGTAGCCTTCGCTGTTGCGCATATCGACATTCATGTTGCGATTCCTCCTTTCCGGGCGGACTCGTCGGCACAAGCTCCATATCGCTCATTTCGCCGCAAGCGGCAAAACTCGTTCATTCCGCTGCGCCTCCTCTTCCCAGAAAACCATCCGGTTTTCCGGGAGACCCTAATCAGGCGTCCACCTCTGTTTCCCACTGAAGGTGAACGCCTGATTTGAGCGGATGATTTTCAATCTTTTTTGTAGAACGGGGTCGCATAGCCGTCTGCCCGGAGCAGCAGACCCTTTGCCCACGGAGGTGTCCGGCCCATCTGCTCACAGACTGCGTCCAGCGACATACGCGGGTCGGCCTCGATGACCAGCTCGTCATGGATATGCATCACGATGGAGCAGCACCGAAGCGTCCGCATGGCATAGCAGAGAATGTCGCGGGCGGTGGCCTGCACGATATTCTCCACGAACTTCGGCCCGTAAGAATCCAGCCGCTCCCACTTCTTCGTGGAGCCGATGCCCTCATAGGTGATACACTCGCCGCCGAACTTGTTTGTGCCCACCTTGGGCTTCACATAGGCCAGCTTCCTTCCGGAGGGCAGGGTGATGAACAGCATCCCGCTCCGACAAGAGAAGGTCAGGCCGTAGTCGGTGGTGGTGTGCTTATACCGAACGGCCTCCATGACAGCCCTGTCCACGGCCCACCAAAATTTCACGATGTTCGGGTTGGCCTGCCGCCACGCATCCACCAGCTGCGGGAGCTCCTCTTCGGTCAGCCCCATCTCCAGAGCACCCATTGCTTTGAGCGCACCCACGGAGCCGCCATAGCCGAGGGCCAATTCCGCAATCTTACCCTTCTGGCGCAGGTGGCCATTGACGCCATGCTTCTCCACGGGCACCTTGAACATCTGGGACGCGCTGGCGCAGTAAATGTCGCCGCCCTTGGCGAACACCTCCTGCCGCCACGTCTCTCCGGCAAACCATGCGATGACGCGGGCCTCAATCGCGCTGAAGTCCGCAACGAGGAACTGAGCACCGTCTCTGGGGATAAAGGCGGTTCGGATGAGCTGGGAGAGCGTGTCGGGCACATCCTCATACAGCAGCTTCACCGCATCAAAATCACCGGAGCGCACCAGAGCGCGGGCCTCTGCCAAGTCGGGCAGGTGGTTCTGGGGCAGGTTTTGCAATTGGATGTTCCTGCCGGAGAAGCGCCCGGTTCGATTTGCCCCATAGAACATGAACATCCCACGAGCGCGGCTGTCGCTGCAGACTGTTTTCTCCATCGCCTGATACTTCCGGACGGAGGATTTGGCCAGCTGCTGCCGGAGGGTGAGCACCTCTGCCAGCTCCGGCGGTGCCGTTTTCAGGAGCTCCGCCACGACCTTCTTGCCGAGACTATCGGTCTCCATACCGTTGTCGGAGAGCCACTGCTTCATCTGCTGGACAGAATTGGGGTTCTCCAATGCTGTCATGCGTTTCATGGCGTCGGTCAGCTCCTGCCGGGAACGGGCATCCATTTCGATGGCCTGCTCCACAAGCTCCATGTCGATGCGGACGCCACGGTCGTTGATTTCTTGGTCAATGTCATATTCCTCCCAGACCTGCGGAGGCACCGGAAATTTGGAGAGCTTCTGTTGGATGCCCATCTCAGCCTCCACATCGCGGACGTTATAGCGCTTGAATAGCTCCCACTTGTCCGGCGCGTGGAAGGGCCGGTTTCGGGTGCGATGGCCGTTTGCCTTGGTAGGCAGGCAGGGCTGGCAGAAGTATTTGATGAGCTCCTTGTCCTCGGTGAGCTTCTGCTTCTCCAGACCGAGAACGGCACCGACACCCTCCAGCGAAAGCGGCAGCCCCATCGTAGCCGCCCAGACCATAGAGCAATGCCAGCTCTCCGGGTCAAGGTATTCGCCGGTGGGATAGCCGAGATACCGGGAGAGGCACACCCGCTCAAAGGCCGCGTTGAAGGCCCACTTGGTGACGGAATCGTCCTCCAGCGCGGCAAGCACCTCCTTGGGGATGTGTTCTCCACAGACGAGGTCGACCACCTGCACCGGCCCGGAGTCGATGCTGTAGCCGAACAGTAGGATTTCAAAATTGGGAGATTCGCTGTAGCGATACACGCCGGTCTTCTGGAGCGGGATATCGCTATAGGTCTCAATGTCGATACTGAGTGTTTTCATAAGCATTTCCTTTCAAAGCAGCGCAATGTGGGTGGTAGGATTGCTCCCACCACCCACGCCGTGCTATCAGCGGAAGTCGCTCATCCGCTTGTTGTGGTACTCGATTTCGCGCTGCTCACTGGCTTCCTTACGCTTGGCATCCTTCCGGTCGTCGATGATGTCGATGACCAGACGGACGAAGAAGCCGAGGTTCAGGACGATGAAGACGCCAAGGAGGACGCAGCAGAGAACTTGCATGATGTATTCCATAGTGGCACCCTCCTTAGTCCAGGAAATCTTCGTCGTCGTCCGTATCGAAATCGGACTCGGCGCTGGCCTTTCCGCCCAGAGGCTCACCGTCACGAATCTTCTGCAGATTGTTCAGGCCACAGGCGATGCCGCGATTGCCAGAGCTGTTGAACGCGTAAAACGTGATGCTGGCGCGACCGTACACACCGGAGTAGACCTCAGAGCGGGTCAGGATGGGATTGCGGTCGGCATCCACGATACCGGGAGCGCTGGTGGCGTTGGCGTTGACGAAGTAAGCACCGGCATAGGCGGGGTCATCCGGACGCTCGGTGTCGCCATCGCGCAGCGGGGTCTTGATGGCACTGAGGGCTGGGACAGACTTGCCGTTGCCCTTGAGCTTGGACTCACCCTCACGGTAGGCCGCTTCGATGGCCGCCTGAATCTTGGCGACGGTCTTGGTGTCGGACTTCGGGATGATGAGGCTGACCGAGTACTTCGGAGCGCCTCCGTTGATGCTCTTGGGCTCCCAGACGTTGGCGTAAGACCAGCGGGTGTTGGGGCCGGTGATGACCTTCATGGGATTGGTAAATTTGGTGTTCTTATTCATCGATGTTTTCCTCCATAAAATCATTTTTTGCTGTGTTCATAGCCGGACGCTTATCGCTTTCCGGTACGAGCGTGGGCTTTCCCTGTGGCTTTTCAATGTAGGCCGTCAGGAGTTCGTCAAAGCGGGCTTTGCCGAGCAGCTTTTGCATCGCGGTGATGCCCAGCAGCTTCCGCTCATACGGGTCTAATCCCGCATCGCTGACCGCCTGGATAACGGCAGCTTCGTTGGTATATCTGCGATTGGAACGGCCTTCGACCAGTTTCCAGCCATGCCATTCCTTTCCGCTGACCGCTTGCTGGAGCGCATACTCCTTGATGTCGGAGGCCCACGATACCAGCGCGTCCATGCGGGACAGAATGTCCTCGATGTCCTTGTCCGTGAGGAGCGGAGGCAGCTTGAAATCGTAGCGGGCCAGCTCCAGATTGGCCTCGGCACGGGCGCGGCACTCATTCTTGGCCTTGCAGAATCCGCACCACTCACCGCAGAGGAAGTTGCCGTCCCCGGCAAAGGCCAGGTCAGCCGTGGGCTTCAGAACCTCGTCCGCCCAGCGGTACAGGTCATCCTTGGAAATCTCGAATGTGCTGATGTTCTGGCGTCTGGGCTGATAGATGGTCATGCTGACAGTGTCGATGTCGTAGATGCCATCGAACAGCTCCAAAGCACCGAGGCCGTAACATTTCATTTGAGAATTCTCCACTGCGGAGACAAGTATCCCAAGCCCGTGTTTGTAATCAATCACATGCATGGTGCCGTCCGCGATGAGGATTGCGTCCGAGGTGCCAAAGCCTTCCTCGACCCAGCGGGAGAAATCCACCCGTTGCTCAATGAGCACCACCGGGTCGGTACAGGTCTCCTTGGCGGCCTCCAGCAGTTCAAGGATATAGGCGACGTAGCCGGTGGCACAGTCGTCCATCTCCTGATTGAACCACGTCAGGTTCTCGGTGGGGTCAGTGGCCTCCATGCCCAGCGCCTTTCGGAGCTTGTACTCACAAAGTGCATGAGCGTCGGTGCCCTCGGCGGCATAATCTGAGCCCTTGTCCTCGTACAGCTCACACAGCCTCGCGGATGGCGGGCAGTGGAGCCAGCGGTCAGAGGAAGAAGCCGAGAGGAGCGCATGTCCTTTAGGTGGCATCGGCAAGTCCCTCCGCATCCTTGAGCAGGGCCTCGTAGTGCTGCGGGTCGACCAGCGAGAGCTTTGCGGCCCCGTATTTCTGGAGGAGCTCCCGGATTGCTGCCGTGTGACCGGCGCGGGACTTCTCCGCCAACACCGCCCGAACCTGCTCCAACGTGGGCGCGGGCTTGGGCTTCGGCTCCGTTGGCGCTGCGCTGCTGAACTGGTGACTCAGCCAGCTGGCCACATCATCAATAGCGGCAGCAGCATCGCGCAGTTCTTGGATGGCCATAGCCAAATCCGCCAGCTTTGACATCGTGATTGCCTCCTTCCTTGATTTGCCTCTGGTTGTCGAGGGCAGCGAGCTTATGCGCCAGTCGAGCGGAGACGCGGGAGATAGCCTTGAGCACCTGAATCTCCTCGGCGGCGATGCTGCTGTTCCTATAGTTGATGTTGTACACGGTTCTTCACCTCCCTGAAGGCTGGTGTCGTTTGTTGCCTTCCACCTCTCACTGAAGGTGATGAGCCGGTTTGAGCGGAGAAATTTTCAAAAAATAAAATTGGCCCTCCGGCCACCGGAGAACCGATGGACAGAGGACCGGGTGCGCTGGGGATTAAAAGCCCCGGATGCGCCGAAGCTCGGTGCGGTACTTCTTCATCTGGTCTGCGAAGGTGCGCTGGGGCCGACCAAGGGCCTCGGCAATGGCGCGGTCGGAGACATTCCAGTCTGCCTGCCACATAGCGATGATGGCGTCCGCGTCCGGGTCAAGCTCACGCAGACGGGCGAAGAGGCGGTCGAGCAGGTCGCGGTCAGCCACGACGCTCTCGATGGACGGGGTCTCGTCCGGCACCATGTCCAGCAAGGTGTCCTCGCCGTCCTCTCCAACGGGGATGTCCAAAGAGGCCATGTCGCCGGAGCGGTGGTGCTCACAGACGAGGCAGTCTCCGTTGCAGGCCCATACGTCCTTCTGAGAGCAAACGCAGCGCCCGTGGGCCTGTTCTTTCATGCGGATGCGGGCCGCCTCCCGATAGTAGGCGTCGCGGATTTCTTTGCTGACCGGAATCTTCTCGCCGGTAGCGCGGTCGTAGATGAAAGGGTGCTTCTGATTGTCGTGCTTTGCCATAATACGGGCCCTCCTCTGGCCCACAGCCGCTGGTGCGGTGTGGAGAAGCGGAGAGCCCGTATGGGTGCCAGCGGCAAAATGGACGCAGAAATCCCACCCGATGCGAGAGAACAATGTCTCCGCTTCAGATTGCGTCCAGCTGTTCGCGTGCTGGCTCAGTATTAAGTTGGCGGTATCGCCGCCGTGGCGAACAGCTCCTCTATGTCGACTCGGAGCGATCACATTGGCGACCCGGAACCTTTTTACGTCTTGCTCGGGACTCGCCCTGAAAGAAAGACCTTCAGGATCACGGTGAGAGAATACAACGAAACCAACGGTCTATACAGGAACCTCAGGTTGCCCTAAAAAGCATGAAAAAAGGACCTCGCGTACCGGTCTGATACGCGAGGCCCTGAGTCGGTTCCTCTGTTATTTTTTCGTGTAAAATCCACGGTGGTTTATGACTTTTTCGGAGCAACGTCAGGTTGCCCTGCGGATAAAATTTATTCTGCAATTTTTTGATTCCTCTGATATGGGATGTGCGGCTGATGGAAGGCATCCAGAATATCATTCCATTGCTGCAGCGTCCCATCGGTATAATCCAACAGGAAGCGATATGCTCTGCTGCGAGGGTCGTCTTTGGTAATCTGATAGTTTGCCGTGCCCAGCAGATCAATGCAGTATGGCTTATGGAGATTCAGTCCAATGCATACAGCCATCACGTTTTCGATTGGTGGATAGGGAACCGCACCGGATCTGTAATTTTTGATGGTGGTATCGCTCAGCCCAGATCGCTCGGACAAGTCCTCCACCTTGACCTTCTTTCTCGTCATGTGATACTTGAGGGAATCAGCGAATGTATCGCATCCCTTGGATGCCATTTCTCTCCGGACTTTTTTCTCCTGATCCTGTGCGGCATTGTAAGCCGCAACCGCCTCCGCAATCTGGTCTGCTGTCTGTATAGATTTATCATTGAAATTCTTGTCGTAGGTATGCTCGACATAGTAGTCAGCTTTGACCTCCTTGCTGAAATAGGATAGCCCATAGAATTCGTACTTATCCTGCATCTCCCTCAAATAGGAAGTGCTCTGGAAGCTGAACTTCAGACAGCATTCATCAGCAAATTCTCTGGCATAATCGGAGAGCTTTAATTCTGCTCTTCCGCGTGAGAAATCCGCCACAACGTACTTTGGATCATTGATGCAGACTACATATCCGAGATAGATGTACTTGCCGGAATCGATGAGCGCAGCGAACTCGGGATTGTTGTTATAGAGCTTTTCGTAACTGGCCTTGTCGATAACGTAGGTCTGTTTGGAACCTATGTTTCCGTTTTCGAATACGAACGACTCATGCCACTTTCCATCCACATAAACAAACGCTCCATCTGCCGCTTCAATTCCCACCTGACGAGCTCTTTGTTTAGCTGCGAAGATCGGAACATCAAACATCTCAGCTATACGACGGAGAGCATTTTCCACGATGTCCCCCGGATGTTGGTCCTTATTCTCTGTTGCGCTTATCTCCGAGAATGCTTTTCTCAGCAGGGCTATAGGCATGGCAATACGAATCGCCAGTGCATTTGCCTGCCATTCTGCATACCAGTGAGCCCTTTGCGCAACCGTCATGCTTTCGTCATACCGGCTCGGTTCCACCTCACAGGACATCATATCCGTCTCGTCGTCCAGCAGAGCCAACAGCTTGAAATATTTCTGATGAAGATGCCAGTGGATGATTTCATGCGCGATAGTCAAAAGCCGTGTTCCATCGTTGCCAAGGAAATACCTTTGCTGACTGATCAGCATCGTCCCCGGCTCGATTTCTCTGGTAATTGGATAAAGATCACCTGTTTCCGGGTCCGGCTCATACACTGTGACGACGGCTCTTCTGAAATACATCCTGCCGAAACAGGTATCGGGCAGATCAGCCAAGTAGCACTTGATATCAAACTCCTGAAAGATGTGTTTGATTGGCAGCTTGTATCCGTCGTATTCAGCACCGTCGCAATAGAAGTCTGTAAAATCATCGGCATTTTCTTCGAGGGCCGCTGAGTATATGTATGGCACCAAAAACTGATCCAGAGCATTGTCTTTCTGAAACTTTCCGTTGTGATACTCCTTGGTATCGAGCACCTCTACATCCTTCAGCCCATCCATAAGATTGCCGCGAAGAAATACTGTGAACCAGCGTTTTTTCCGATCTGCCTCATAGCGTTTGGCCCCGAGGCCCAGTTCGACAATATCCGCCTCGACGCCAACATCCATTTTTACTCTTGGACCGATATCGTCATGGCAGGTGAGGGCCTTAACCACAGGATTCTCTATTTCATGCCTGCATAATGAAAGCACATTGATGCTATGAAAGCTGCTGCCATCATATGATTTATCAACAAACTCCTGAATCGCTCCCTTGAGGACATCCAGATAATTTGCCTGCAGATAGCTTTTCAGATCAGGATATTTCGCCATTCAACAAAACACCTCTTTTTCTACGGTCTAAGAGGTGGTGCGGCAGGGACCGCACCACCTTCGGTAATCAATAGTACTGCTCGATGTAGCTGTATGCCTTATCAAAAACTTCCTTGTCCTTGATTTTGTACTTCACCCACACGACACTGCGCAGGGCCTTCTTGACCTCCTGCTTGCCGCCAGTGGTGTTCTGCCAGCCGTCGAAACGGACGATCTTTACAATATCATCAATGTCCGTGACGATCCTCTCCACGATGATCGGCGTCTTCGTATTCTTGACTCCGTTGAAGAGCTCTGTCAGGGCAGCCTTGCCCTTATCGATTTCTTCCTCCGGGACGACTTCCTTCTCGGCCTGCGCTGCTTCCTTAGCGAGCTCCAGCAGCATCTTCAGGAATTCGATGCTGTTGATGAGGCCCTGCTCATGCTGCTCACGGAGCTTTTCCAGCTTGTCGCCGAGGCGCATCCACTTGGGATCATCTGAGTGTTTATGAATTCTGGCTACGAGGTCGATCTCCACTTTCTTTGCCGCGTTCTTGGCTCCCTTGTGTTTTTCGATAAAAGCATCAATCAGTTCCGCGTCCAGCGACAGGATTTCCTCATCCTCGTGGACCTCGCCGACATCCATATTGGCGTTGACGATTTCCATCGTCTTCGGACCAAGGGCTGCCCAGATCAGACCGCCACCTCCGTTGGTCGGCTTCACGGATTCAAAGACCTTCGTCAGCCAAACATAGTCCGGCTGGATTGTGGTCAGGATAGGATCGGGGGAGATGGCATTCCATGCACGGTTCAGTACCTGATAGTCCGCCGCAAATTTATCCTTCTCCTTGTTGGTCGGCAGGCACTCCTGCGCAGCCATGAGGCCCTCCCAGCCATCGACGGTGCGGTCCACTCCCATGAAGTAGCTTAGGCACTTCCGGAGCAGCGCCGGGATCTGCTTCTTCACTTCCTCGATGTTCGTGATGACCTTCTTCATGCTGCCTTCGTCGAAGTCCAGCGCCTTGGCCACGTTATCGAAGATGCCGATGTAGTCTACGATCAGGCCGTTGGTCTTGCCTTCATCGTAGGTGCGGTTAGTGCGGCAGATCGCCTGCAGCAGGGTATGATCCTTCATCGGCTTGTCCAGATACATAACCTGCAGGATCGGCGCATCGAAGCCGGTGAGCAGCTTTGCTGTAACAATCACGATCTCCAGCGGATCATTAGGATCGCGGAAACGGTCGAGGACCTTCGTCTCTTCATCCTTGGTCCGGCGATAGGCTTTGTATTCATCCGCCTTATCATCATTGGTGTCCATCACGATGGTAGAGCACTTTTCACCCAGCAGCCGGTCAAGCTCTGCCTTATACTTCAGGCAGCAAGGCCGGTCGAACACAACAACCTGTGCCTTATATCCATTCGGACGGACCTTCTCTGTGAAATGCTTTGCGATATGAGCGCAGACCTTATGAATACGCGCCTCGTTGTACATGATAGCCTTCATGTTCACATGCTTGGATAGCTCCGCCTTCTCTGCGTCGGAAAGGCCCTCGGTCAGCACATCGAACTCGCGGTCCATCGTATCCCGGTCTACCCGCAGGTCCACCGGGACAGGCTCGAAGTTCAGCGGCAGTGTGGCGTGGTCGCGGATAGAGTCGGAGAAGGAATACTTACTCATATATCCGCTCCGGTCCTCTGTAGCACCGAAGGTAGCAAAGGTGTTCTTATCCAGACGGTTGATCGGCGTACCGGTCAGGCCGAAGAAGAAGGCATTCGGGAGTGCCTGACGCATTTTGATACCAAGGTCGCCCTCCTGCGTCCGGTGGCACTCATCGACCATCACGATAATGTTGTCACGCGGGCTGAGCTCGCCGGTGACCTCCTGAAAACGGAAAATGGTCGTGATGATAATCTTCCGGATGTCCTGCCGGAGCATGGTCATCAGCTGCTCGCGAGTAGAGGCAGATTCCAGATTACCAACATCGGAGGAGTGGAACTGAGCTGTGATCTGGGATTCCAGATCCAGACGGTCGTCCACGATGATGACGGTCGGATTCTTGAGGTCCGGTAGCATACGTAGCTTCACAGCAGCAAACTCCATGAGGTAGGACTTGCCGGAGCCCTGGAAGTGCCAGATCAGACCCTGTTTCGGATACCCGGCGCGAACACGGTCGATGATCATGTTGGCACCCTCATACTGCTGGTACCGGGCAATGACCTTGTACTTACGGTACTTGCTGTCGGTCGCAAAAAGCGTAAAGAACTGGAACAGGTCCATGATCTTGTACTTCGTGATCATATCCATCACGCTGATCTGCACGGCAGCCAACGAGCCGTCCGACTTATCATCGGTCGTATGCCACGGGCCATACTTCGCAGCAGGCATGCAAACAGAGCCGTAGCGATAGCACTTACCCTCGGTGGCAAAGTTGAATACGTTGGACACGAACATCTGCGGGATGCTCTGCTCGTACTTGTTGATGTCCTGAGCGCCGTCCAGCCATGTGATGGCAGCGCGGACCGGCGTTTTCAGTTCACCAATGACGAACGGGAAGCCGTTCACGAGCAGAACGATATCCAGACGCTTGCCGCCTTCCTTCTTCGGGTACACCCACTGGTTGGTAACGACATAGCGATTCTGGTCCAGCTTGCCGTTGATCTCGGTCCCGAAAAAGTCGATGGAGACCTGCTTCCCATCCTCGCCGAAAGGATAGGTGTTCTTCTCGAATACCAGCTGCTTAAACGCCTCGTTCTGGGTGACGAGGTTGTGCGCATTGGTGGAGAGGAACAGCGTCCGGAGCTTATAGATGACCTCATCCGCTCTGGATTCGTCTGCTGCAATCTCCGGATTCAGCTTGATCAGGGCCTCCCGGACCATAGACTCGACCATGACGTCGCTCTCATCACGATCCAGTTCCTCTGCCGGGATATACTCCCAGCCGTTTTTCTTGAGCGTCGAAATAATCATCTGCTCAGTAGTGTTGTCTTCATTGAAAACCGCCATTGTCAATCCTCCTCTGAATGTAGTAATTCTATAATCAATGCGCCGCTGAGCTTCAAACACATCAGCGCAGCAAATTTTGATTTATCGCTCTGAATAACGAACGTGGCAAAGGCCCCCTGATGTTCAATAGGTGGAACGGGGACAGAGGTCGCGCACAGCTTCTTAATGGTTAATCTTGTAATAGCCGCTCCGTCCATATTACTCCTCATTGAGTGATAAAACGTCGGGAAATTCAATAGAGCCTTTAAGTACTGACCGTTGATAATACTCCTGTCGTGCTTCAGTAATGCGACACTTGAAAGCATAGTGAATTCCTCATCGAGGGTATTAATCATTGCGATACCAGTTGTTGCTCCGTCCTTTATGTAAAGGATATCTCCGTATTCAGGGTCACACCTTTCGTATATTGGACGATGAACACTTTCAGGTACGTAGGTCAAATCACTGAAGTCAAATCCATCAATCTTGATGTTCTTTGCAGTAATATATTTGTAATCTCCTTCTGGAAATGACTCCGGTGAAAAATGCGTCCCATCGGTCAGCTTTGTGCATACATCACTCAGACGTCTCATTGGCCACCCCATCGGATTCTGAGCTGGATCACCGAACATCTCGATAAATTGAGACTTAACCAGCTCATCCGTAGCTGAGATCAGCTTCTTATAGGACTCCATCGTATCGTTCATGGCCCAGAGCACCGCTGCCAGCTTTCGCTGAGTTTCCAGATCCGGGAGCTCAAACTCCAGATCCTTCAGGTCGCGCCAGTTGATCGTCGGTGAAAGCGAGCCCACCGAAATCTTTATGGCCGCATCCAAGAAATAGTCAGAGCTGATGAACAGCGGGAAGAAGTCCTTATCGACCACATCCTCCTTGGGCCGGAGCACCATCCCGTGCGCCGAGAAGATGCCGTCAAAAGGTGCAATGGCGACTTTCTTCTGGTAGGCTCTCCGCTTTCCGAACAGGACATCGCCCTTGTGCATCACCAGCTTTTCTCCGATAGGAGCCACGTCTGACCCAAAGCGAGTGACCTTCAGACTGCCGGAATCAAGGTGCTCCAAGCCAAGGTAGGTGAAGCGATCCTCCTCGACCGGCTTTTTCTTCTCTTTGCTGTTTATTGCAATCTGCTCAAACCGGTATTTCGCCATCACGCACACCTCCTCTCGGTAGAGGGATGAGCGATCATTCCCATGTGGGGAGCGGGCCCGATAAATTGAGAATTGCAATCAGCCGATGAACTTCCTGTGGGACTCCTTTACGTTGTTCTGGTTGACCATAGCGTACTGCAGCGTGGTGTCGATGCTCTGGTGACCGAGGAGCTGCTGCACCTGCTCGATGGGCATCCCCTTGTCTATAGCCATTGTGGCCAGCGTCCTGCGGAACTTGTGCGGATGCACCTTCTGGAGGCTCAGCTCCTTACCGATCTTCCGGAGCCGGATTTCCACTCCGCTGATCTGGAGTCGGTCAAACGGCTTCAACAGTGAGACGAATAACGCCTCATTGTCATCTGTCCGCTCATCCAGATACCGCTGCAGGTGAATTTTGGTCCTTGCATCAAAGTAAACCTTCCGCTGCTTATTGCCCTTGCCGAATACAATGCACTCACGGCTCTCAAAATCCACATCGGCCTTGTTCAGCTTGACGAGCTCACCGACGCGAATCCCCGTCGAGGCCAGCAGGTCGATCATTGCCAGATCGCGGGAGTTGTCGCAATGGTCTCTCATAAGCTCCAGCGATTCGTCGGAATAGGTCTCCTTGACCGTCTTGCCGGTTTTGACTTTATGGATGCGCCGTACCGGGCTCTTCACGATATAGTCCTCATCCTCCAGCCAAGAGAAGAAGGATGACAGAATGCGTCGAACATTGTCGAGCGTCACCTTGCTGACGGTGCCCCGCCGCTGGTAGGTGTCCAGATAACCGCGCAGATCCTCGGTCGTGATTTCACACTCTGTATTCCCGACACCATCCAGCATGTTCCTGATAGTCGATTCGTAATACCGAAGGGACTTCTCGGAACAGCCTTCTACACGCTTTGCCGCGATGAACAGCGGCAACAGTGCAGGCGCTTCCTTTTTCTCCGGAGGCTCGGTGTCCTTCAGAGGAGCGAGGTGTGTCTGGAGAGCTGAGGTCAGCTGCTCCATCTGGTTATCGTTCAGTACTCCGGCGAGTTCCTTCACGATATTCGTGATGATTTCGTTGATCATGGTGTTTTCCTCCTTATCGTGTTCCTCCGTTATCGGTTTCTCCACGGGTCGGAGGAAAACTCCATGACCACTTATTCAGCCAAGGTTCTCCGCAATGATGCGCTTGTAGGTCGCGGTCAGCTCGGCCAGCGCCTGTTCCATTTCAAATTTTGATTTATCGCTCTGCTCTACCAGAGCTGAAAAAGCGTCCTGTTCCTTCCTCGTTGCCACCAGCATTGGCAGTCCCTGAACCTGCTTCGTGTTAATGTGCGGCTGAGCTGATCTCCCGGTTAGCGGCTTGACTACCTGCTGCATGTAATGCGTATTAAGTAGCTCATTGTAGAACACCGGATTGCAGCGTGATAGATCAAGTGTAATGATGATATCGTAACCTGCATAGTTTCCTGCATATTCCTCCGTGACGACACATGTATCACCTGTATTTGCTCCGCTTCTGACTATGATTATTTCATTGCCATCAAGCCTGCACTTCTGGAGCCCATTAGCAGCCTGCTCATCTATTCGAAGCATATCAGTTTCGGTTATTCGCCCGTTCTTTATATTGGTAGCTCTAATGAACTTATATCGTCCATTCTCGGTGAATTCAGGAGGCTGACTTGTTCCGTACCTTATGTCAGTCATCAGAGAACCGAATGGCACCTGTTCTCTTCGCTGGCTATTGGTAACAGGATCACCGAACATCTCGATAAATTGAGACTTAACCAGCTCATCCGTCGCAGAGATCAGTTCTTGGTAGGACTTCTTCGTAGCGTCCATCGCCCAGAGGAGCTCTGCAAGCTCGCGCTGCTTATCCATTTCAGGCAACTCGAACTCGTAATTCCGCAGGTGCTCCCACTTCACGCGAGGTGAGAGGGACCCAGCTGACTTCTCGACCGCAAAATCGAAAAGCGCGTCATTCTGGATGATGAAAGGCAGCAGCTCTGGCAGGATGTGTTCCGGGATTGCTTCGATGACAGTGATGTCACCGGAGCAGATTCCGTCGAAAGGTGCTACAGCAGCCTTCTTCAGATAGGCTCTGCGCCTGCCGAAGAGAACATCGCCTTTATGAAATACCTTGGTGAAGGTGTTCTCGCTGTCCTCATTCCACGCGGTGAGGGTAATCTCCTCCGGTGTCAGATGCTCCAGACCGACAATCGGCAATCCGCTTTTATCACCCTTGTTCGTTTCTTTTCTCTCACGGGCAACATCGCCCAGTAGGACTTTAGGCATTCTCGTCACCGCCTTTCTCAATCATCTCATTCAGAAGTGTATAATACCGGAGCGCACGTTCCGAAGAAGCACGCCAGCTCTCATAGTGCTGCTGCACCGTGAAGGTATCAATTTCGATGGCGTCAACCGGAGGCTTCACATAGAGCGGGATGCTGAGAGAGAAATTGTTCTCCTCAATGTCCTTGATCGTGGCCACCTGCGAAAAGCCGTCATCGTTTTTGTAATTCGCGTAGGCGGCAGCAATCTTTCTGATGTGATCATCCGTCAGGGAACTCTGCGCGTTCTTGCGCTCCACGTCGTTCACAGCATTGATGAACAGGACCTTTCCACGACGGTCTGTGCGCTTGTTCATCCGGCAGATCATGATGCACGCCTCCATCGGCGAGTTATAGAACAGATTCGGTGCCAGGCCGATCACGCATTCCACGTAGTCTCCGCGTACCAGCTTTTCTCGCATGTCGCTCTCCTCATTCCGGAAGAGAACTCCGTGAGGAAAGAGGATCGCGCAGCGGCCTGTCTTCTCGTCCAGGCTCTTAATGATGTGCTGCAGGAATGCATAGTCGGCCCGTCCCTGTGGCGGCACTCCGAGGAAGTTGCGACCGTATCTGTCTGCGGAAAAAGCGTCCCGGCTCCACTCCTTAATCGAGTATGGCGGATTGGCCAGAATCAGATCAAAGGTTTTGAGCTTCCCGCGTTCGATGAATGCCGGTGCCGCAAGGGTATCGCCGTTCACGATCTGGAAGTCCTCGATCCCGTGAAGGAACAGATTCATCCGAGCGATGGCCGCTGTTAGCGCATTGATTTCCTGACCGTAGAGGGATACGTTGCGCCATTCCTTTCCATTCTCCTTGAGATGGGAAATAGAGGAGATGAGCATCCCGGCGCTCCCGCACGTGGGATCATAGATGGATTCACCGGACTCCGGCTTCAGCAGCTCCGTCATCAAATGGACCACTGTGCGGTTGGTATAGAACTCTTGCGCGGTGTGCCCGCTGTCGTCCGCAAACTTCTTGATCAGGTACTCGTATCCCTGCCCGAGCTCGTCCTCCGGGCAGTTCTCTATAGAGAGCGTCTTGGAGCTGAAGTGCTCCATCAGGTCCTTCAGCAGGCGGTCCGGCAGGCGTCTCTTGTTTGTCCATGTACCATCACCGAAAATACCTGTCAGCTTCTCGCTATTGGCCTTCTCGATTGCCCGGAAAGCAGCCTGAATGGCCTTGCCGACATCAGTGGGAACATTGCGGACATCATCCCAATGAGCGCCGTCCGGAATCGTGAAGCTGTGCGTTTCTTCCCATTCCGCAGCCTCCGGGCCGTTCTCCTGTATTGCCTTCTCTGTCTCCTCCTCGTACACATCGTTCAGTCGTTTGAAGAAGAGGAGCGGGAAGATGTACTGCTTATAGGCTCCAGCATCAATATGATTTCTCAGGAGCACTGCCGATCCCCAGAGATAGGTCTCAAGCTCGTCCTGTGTGATTTTCCTACTCACTGACATACCCTCCTTCGATCAGCAGTTCTCTCATTTTGTCCTCGGACCGGCGCACATTCATCAGCGCTTCATAGTAGGCCCTCAGCACTTTTTCGTGGGGGACGACTTTCTTCGTCTTCTGCTCGATATATTTCTTGACGCTCAGCTCGAAGCCACCCTGCTCCACGTCGGCAATGGTAACAATTTTGCACCGCTCAACCACGTCCTCGTAATCCGTGTACAGCCTGTAGAGCGTGGCCACGTCGTCCGGTGAGAGGATGTTCTGTGCTCTCTGTGGCGTATAGATTTCCGTGCCGTCGATCAGGCAAATCCGGCCTTTGTGGTTATGGGCCTTCTTGTTGTTCAAGAACAGGATGCAGGCCGACACACCGGTGCTGTAGAAAACACCGCTGGCCAGCGTGATGACTGCTTCGAGTTTATCGGATCGCACCAGCTGCTCCCGGATGGTTCCTTCCTTGCCGGAATGGAACAGAACACCCTGCGGAAGGACAACTGCGCAGCGACCGGTCTTCGGGTCCATCGACTTGATCATGTGTTGGAGCCATGCAAAGTCAGCGTTGGAATCAGAAGGGCAGCCCCAGATGTTTCTTCCGTATTGATCTGACTCGAACTGCGTGGAGCCCCATTTCTCCATCCCGAAGGGAGGATTGGCGAGCACACAGTTAAAGGTCTTGATTCTGCCATTTTCCAAGAACAGCGGATTGCGCAGCGTGTCTCCCTGCCTGATCTGGACATCCTTTGCGCCGTGAAGGTAGAGGTTCATTCGTGCGATGGCGGACGTGGACAGGTTGTTTTCCTGTCCGAAAATCCGGCCATAGGCAAGGCGGTCATTATGCATGTGGTGTATGGCCTCGATTAGCATACCTCCCGTTCCACAGGCGGGATCATATACAGTTTCTCTGGGCTGCGGATCAAGCAGGTCCACCATGAGCTTCACGATCGGACGAGGCGTATAGAATTCACCGGCGTTCTTTTTTGACAGGTCAGCGAATTTTTTAATCAGATATTCGTAACTGTCACCCATGATGTCAGCAGAGTAGTTTCTGTTTCCGACTCTGATGAGCGAAAAGTGCTCGATCAGATTCTTCAGCCGCTCGTCGGACAGCTTGTTCTTGTCGGTCCATGTGGCATCGTCGAATGCACTGAAGACGCCTGAAAGCGTATCGGGATTTGCTTTTTCAATCCCGGTCATCGCCTTCACGATTGCTTTTCCGACATTCTCACTGACGCCATGAACATCCTCCCAGTGACAGCCCTCCGGAATCACGAAGGAATGCATCTCCTCGGCCTCTGCGTACTCCGTGTCTCCGCCAGAGAACTCCATCGCCTCTGCGTATTCCTCGTCGTAGACATCAGATATACGCTTGAAGAAGAGGATCGGCGTGACATAGCTTTTGTACTCGTCCTGATTGATCGGCCCCCGGAGAATATTGCAGGCACCAAACAGATGGTTGAACAGCTGCTTGCTGGTGGTCTCTTCGTCGTCAGGCTCCGCTGCGTCCGTGTCGTCGTCAGCAGCCTGTGTCGCGTCTGCGATGATGGTCTCGCGGTCGGTGCCCTTCACCTTACGGGTCTCTTTACGCTCCAGCGGGATGCTCACATCACCGACCTTCTTCTCCATCACCGGAGGGTACTTGTTCTCGAATGCCACCAGAATCTGAAGGAGGCGCTTATCGAGGAAGGTCAACGCGTGCTTCCGAATTTCAGAGGGAATGCCATAGTAGGCTTCCGCGATGCCGCCGCAGATGGCAGCCAGCGTGTCGCTGTCCCCGCCGATAGAGATTGCGTTCCGGATGGCGTCCTCAAAGCTGGTGGACTCGAAGAAAGCCTCCAGCGCCTGCGGGACGGTTTCCTGACAGGTCTCATTGAAGCGGTAGGTGTCCCGAATGCCGTCCAGCGTAAAGTTCATCGGGTAATAGTTCTTGTCGATGAAATCCCTGATCTCCAACATGCTGCTGCCGGTCCGGGCCATGTAGATTGCCACGACAGTGGCCTCTGCTCCTTTGAGCCCTTCCGGGTGATTGTGCGTCACCTCGGTGACCTTCTTGGCGAGCAGCTTTGCCTCATCGAGACTGGTGGCCGCAAAGCCAGCAGGGCTCACGCGCATGGCGGCTCCGTTTCCAAAGCTGTTATAGAGCTGCGGATTGTCGGAGAACATCCACTGATGGAATTTGCCACCATAGCCACAGTCCGGATAGTTCTTTCCCACCGCCTGCATACACTCGACGGCATTTTTCGACAAGTCGCTGTGGTCGGGCTTGCTCACCAGAATTGCCTGTGCCAGCGCCAGCGTCATAATGCTGTCATCGGTGGGGAAGCATTTATAGGTCAGAAATTCAAATTCCTTAGACCTGTTGTTGTTCCATTCGAAGCGGGAACCTACGATGTCCCCGATGATTGCTCCTAACATGATGTATTCCTCCTTATGCCGAGGCTCTCTGCTGCTGATCGAACAGTTCGCTCAGCTTACGAGGCGTATACTGACGTTCTTTCATTTTCTCCATCACATCAAGGCTCTGCTGGACCTTAATTCCGAAAGTCCCATCAAGGAAAGTAGAGCGTATGAGTGCGGTCTTATCCATTTCATCTTTGATCTCACGGCGCTTACGTCTACGTTCCTGAAGCATTCGTGACGCTTTCAGCATTTCTTCGTCACTCAGTTCTGAGAACTCAAGGTAGTGCATAATGTCGCAGATCTCTTTATCCACATCGGAGAGCATCTGATTCAGGTTGTTCTGGTACGCACTCATATGGTCACTCATATAGCACAGGTTGGTGAGGATGCCCTCCCAGTCATTATGAAGGCTATCATACATAGTTGGTGTATCGAAGTCTTCCAGCTCTGGTGCTGAATAGGAGGTGTCTTCATCAACTGTCCCCACAACAACCGGGGTATTGTCCGCCTCAATCACACTGTAGAAGCGAGCTTTTCGACCTGTCCCGATCCGTGCATTTGCTTCTCTGATAGTAAAGAGCGTGGCTTCGGAACTGTAGCGGGCCATGACGAGATCGTTATCTTCGTTCAACTTGTAAAAATGACCAGCTGTATCAACGATGTGATATCTTTTTCCCGTATCAATCACGATGATCCCTCCTTAAAACTCCTGCAGCTTATCAAGCACCTCAGCCCACCTTTTCTCGGCAGATGCAATGGCTTCCTTGTATTTCTCCAGTTCTTCAGAATACTCCTTTGCCACTACCTGTTGTTTCTCCATAGGCGGCATCGGGACTTCCAGAACTTTTAGATCCTTGTAGCTTATATTCATCACCGTCATACCTTGCTGCAGACTGCTGATCAGGCTGTTGCCGATTGGGCTATCGATGAACAGCTTTAAATATGTGCTATCAAGTTTTTTCTGGTCTGGCCTAATAACGATCACATTCGAGGACGCGATGCACGGGTAACTCTGTTCGCGGAAGACTGCAGTACGAATTGCTGTCCCTCTGGCAGGTAGGAGAACGTCGCCGTCCTGAAGGATATAGTTTGCAACCTTGCGTTCTTCCTCTTCGAGCTTATCCAGCCCGTCATAATCGATTTCATACTGTCCGATGTTGGAGATGTTCACAACACCGATGGTCCCATTTGTATCCTTCTTAGTGACCGACTTTCCGCGGAAGATTTCAGCGACCTCACCGAGCTGTGTCTTCTTAAGGTCCGACGCCTGATAGCGCATGAATTCTTCATCCTGCTGGGTGAGGAGCTTGTCGATGTTCCAGTCACCGATTTCTTCAAGTTCTTCTCGCAGTGCAAAGGTATCATCACCAATAGTCATCTTCTCTACAGGGCCACGCTTTGTCTTTCGGTCAACTGCCTCATACTTACGAATAACAACATCTTCGGTACGGCCAGCTTCTACCACAACCAAGTATGTCTTGATACCGGTATTCTGAAAGATTCCATCCGGGAGCTCAGCAATCATGCCCAGCTTATACATCTGAACTACAAACCTTCTGAGGTCATTTACATGGCCACCTGCAAAAGTGATGCGACCCGGCATTACGATTACCAGCTCCCCAGAAGTTGAGATGTGAAGGAGAAGATTTTCAAGCGCAACCATATCTGTTTCTCTGCACATAAAGTTAGACGCATCCTCAGCCAGGTCACGACCTGCAAAAGCCGGGACCGACAGTATCCGATCAAACTGCTCGTTGAGAAATCCATACTTATAAATATTGGCTGCAACAACTTTCACGTTTGTGTAGCCATCGAAGATCCTCTCGATCATTTTCTCACACAACAAATTTTGCGAGGTGATGGTAAAGTCCTTATCCAAGTGAGCGTCGACAGTCGATCTTAAATACGGAACAAATTTTTCACCCTCTGCAATTAGTACCGTTTGACCGCCATCGATATAGGAAGTCATTTCCTCCATCAGGGGAGCGGGTACAAGCGTGGTGTACATTCCATCTAAGGATAGATACTGATGAAGCATCTCTTCCCAGTCCGGTGTGTCACTCAAGCTGGTATACACCTGATAAAACGCATCCGGATCGGGGAAAGGGTTCTGAACTCGCAATTTGTCTGCCACAACCAGCATGGCTTCGTAAGCCGTCTCTTTCTTCATCACTTCATTCTTGTTCTGCGCTTTGGTCTCAGCTACGAGCAGCGCGCCCTCAAGCATTCTGCCAGGAGCCATCGTCCCACGCAATACGTTGAAGTACATCCAGTTGTCTTTGCCACGTGGAGTAGCCATTTTAGTTCTCCTTTCCACTTGCCGCAATGCTCGCGTTCTGTTTTCTACGAGCTTGAGATTGGCACCATCGAATCATTTCTGAGTATAGAATAGCACGCCGAAGTGCGTTTGTCAATAGTTTTGGTATTCGCATACCAAATTTTTTTCTTGCGGCGCAAGCCTGCGGATTTGTGTTTGAGAAGAACCTTTTAATTTTGCCTGAACCTTTTAATTTTGGCATACTTTTTAATTATTCCCTGAGCCAGCCGTGCGGAAGCGCCACCACCGACATCAGCCACGCTCCGGACAGGGCTTGATGGGGCAAATTGAATAACGACAAACGCAGCGAAAACCACAAGAAACGCCTTGTTTCCTGCGGTTTTCGCTATTTTTATACACTTTTCCGGCGATGGGCTTTGTATTAAAGATTACGTCTTGATAGACCCCTGCTGCGGCTCTGGCGGTATGTTTGTCCAGAGTACCGATCTTATCCGGGAAAAGCGCGGCGATATCAGGAGAATCAATGTCTACGGTCAGGAAAAGGAAGCTGCAACCTACCGTCTGGCGAAGATGAACCTGGCCCTGCGCGGCATCAGCCATAATCTCGGCGAAGAAAGCGACTCCACTTTTACGCACGATCTGTTCAAAGGTCTTTACTTCGACTACATCATGGCCAATCCGCCCTTCAATCTGAAAGGCTGGTACGACGATAATCTGAAAAACGATTCCCGCTGGGTGGATTACCAGACGCCGCCGGAGAGCAACGCTAACTATGCATGGATCCTCCACATTCTTTCCCATTTGAAAGCGCTCAAGGGTGTTGCAGGATTCCTGCTGGCCAATGGCGCTTTGGGCGACAGCGATACGCTTGAGATCCGAAAAAAGCTGATCCAGAATGATAAGGTCGAAGCCATTATCATTCTTCCGCGTGAGCTTTTTATCACTACGGATATCAGCGTCACCCTCTGGATCCTGAATCAGAATAAAAAGGGCGGGGCGTATCACGGCAGAATGCTGCGCAGCCGCGCGGGCGAAATCCTGTTCATGGATCTGCGCACGTGGACAGAAAACCCGGTTAAAAACGAGAGCAAAAAGAAAGTCCTTTTAAGCAGCGAACAGATTCAAAAAGCCGCCGACATTTATCACACATGGCAATCCGAGGGAACCGACGGCGCAAATTATGCTGTGCCGGAGCTTTACCGCAGCGTCAGGAAGGACGAAATTGAAAAGCAGGGCTGGAGTCTTGTCCCCAGCAAGTATATCGAGTTTATCGACCATGATCTGGAGATCGACTATGCCGCTGAAATGAGCCGTATTCAAAAAGAGATGCTCGAAGTTCTGAAGCAGGAAATGAAGTCCCAAAAGATGCTTGAAGATGCCTTCAGGGGGATTGGGTATGAGCTTGCATAAATATCGATTGGGCGAGTTGATTGAACTGCTTGAACATACGAACAGTGACTTGCACTACGGTGTTGATGATGTGCGAGGCGTTAATAACCTCAAACGCCTTATGCCCACAAAAGCAGACGTAAATGAGCGTGATTTAAGCAAATTCCAGATTGTTAAACCTGGCGAATTTGTTTTCAATCATCGAACCTCTCGTAATGGCAGTAAATTCAGCATCGCTTTAAATGATGGAAATACTCCTGTTATATGCACGGAGGATTATGTGGTTTTCCGAATAAAGGTAGATAGTAGAGACGCGCTGATTGCAGAATGGCTCTATCTGTATTTTAATCGTTCTGAATTTGATCGGTATGTGATAACAAACTCTTGGGGCAGTTCCACGGAATTCTACAACTGGGAGGATTTGTGCGACATAGACATTGAACTCCCAGATTTACCGACACAGCAGAAATATGTCGATGTCTATAATGCAATGGTCGCCAATCAGCAGGCATACGAGCGCGGCTTGGAGGATTTGAAGCTCACCTGTGATGCACTGATTGATAAAGTTAAGCATACCGCCACTAAAAAAACAATTCGCAAATTGCTGGTAGAAGTCGATAATCGGAATAACAACGGGGCGGTCACAAATGTACAGGGCATAAATATAACAAAACAATTTATGCCGTCTATTGCGGACATAACCGAAGTTGATCTTAAAAAATACAAACTTGTTCAGAACGGACAATTTGCATTTTCGGGTATGCAGACGGGACGAGATAAGTGCGTCAGAATTGCGCTTTATAGAGAGGAGGAGCCTATTGTTATTTCTCCTGCATATACAGTTTTTGAAACAAAAGATACAACGGTTTCTCCCGAATATATCATGATTTGGTTTTCTCGCATGGAAACTGACCGGCACGGATGGTTTATGAGTGACTCCAGTATCCGTACAAATCTTGACCTCGACCGGTTCTATGAAATTGAAATCCCTGTTCCCGATGAGAAAATGCAAAAGGCAATTGTGGATATTTATACCGTGTACACTTTGCGCAGGAATACCAACGAGCAGCTAAAGAAGCAAATCAAGGACATCTGCCCGATTTTGATTCGGGGATCGCTGGAAGACGGAGGTGAACCCAATGGCGAACCTGCATAACTATCACGGACGCTACTGCGAGGCGGAATTTGAAAGCACATTTCTTTCCTATTTGGAGGAAGCGGGGTGGAGCTATCTGGCCGGAAGCAGCCTCCCGCGCGATTCCATGCGGGACGTGTTATACACTGATGACATGGAGTTTTTCCTGAACAGAACCAACCCGGATCTGACTGCGGATGAGATTCAGCAGATCATGGACACCGTGCGCCTTGCGGGTGCGGAAAGTGATTTTGCCACACTGCATAAGGTGTACGACTGGATGGTGAACGGAATTCAATTCACCCCGCAGGCGGCTCTTCCCAGAATGGTCAATTTGATTGAGTTTGAGGATCCGGAGAAAAATGTCTTCCGCGCGGTTAATCAGTTCACCGTGGAATACACCAACAACGGGCAGACGCAGACCCGCCGCCCGGATATTCTTCTTTTTGTCAACGGAATGCCGCTGTGCATCATCGAGCTGAAGAACCCGGCGGATAAAAACGCGACGATTTACGATGCATGGGAACAGATCAATATCCGCTATTGGCGCGATATTCCGCATCTGCTGCATTATTGCCCGCTGGCCTGCATTTCCGACGGTGTGAAAACGCGGCTCGGCACTGTCCGCGCACCCTATGAACACTTTTACGCGTGGCGCCGTGTGAATGACGGCGATGAAGTGTCACTTTTGCCGTTCGACGAGGTGCAGACCATGATACGGGGCGTGTACAGCCCGGCACGGTTTCTTGAGATTTTCCGCGACTACATTTACTTCCAGGACAGAGCGTTCGACAGCGAGGAGCGGGAGATCGTCTGCCGCTATCCGCAGTTCTTTGCTGCTCGCCTGCTGAAGCAGAGCATCATTCGATCTGTCGTAGAGAAAAGCGGCAAGGGCGGCACCTATTTCGGCGCCACAGGCTGCGGAAAGACCTACACGATGGCGTTCCTTGCCCGACAGCTCGCTCTGCGGTGTACCGGCATAAAGGAAATCGGCTCTCCGACGATCATTATGATCGTTGACCGCGACGATCTTCAGAAACAGGGATCGAAACTATTTACCAAGAGCAAGGATTTTTTGAATCTTGGTGAGGTACAGGTTGTCCGAAGCCGTAATGCCCTGCGGCAGGAGCTTGGTATGCGGGAAAGCGGCGGCTTTTATATCTGCACGATCCAAAAATTCTGTGACCGTGAAGATGACAAAATCGGACTGATCAACAACCGTGCCAATATCATTTGTTTCTCTGACGAGGCACACAGAACACAGCTCGAACACGCAAACCGGATCAGGTTCAGCAAGGATACGGATGAAAATATGAAGGCGATGGTATCCAAGCCGTATGCAAAGGTTTTGAAAGAGGCATTCCCACACGCAACCTTCGTCGGCTTTACGGGCACACCCATCGACCAGACCTATCAAACCTTCGGCGCGGAGATCGACCGTTATACGATGGATCAGGCTGTGGCCGACGGTATCACTGTGTCCATCAAATATCATCCTAGGATCGCCAAGGTCTTGCTTGATCAGGAAAAGGTCGAGCAAATCGAAGCGTACTACCAGAGATGCTTTGACGATGGCGCAACGGCAGAGGATATTGAGACCAGCAAAACGGCCATGAGCTCCATGGAGATCATTCTGGGAGAGCCTTCCCGGTTGGAGCGCCTTGCCGTTGATATTCATGACCACTACGTTTCTGCCTGCGCCAACGACCCGGATAGAGTGCAAAAAGCGATGATCGTATGCTCCAACAGAAAAATCGCCTATGATCTGCTGCAAAAGTTCAAGGAACACTATCCGGAATGGTTTGAGAAAAAGAAGGTGCCCGATGGCAGTTCAGCTTCCGAAGAAGAATTGCGCGAGTTAAAACCGATGCCATTTATTGCGATGGTGGCAAGCGTCGCCAGCAACGATGCGTCGGGTATGTACAAGTATCTCGGCGGCGCTGCGAACAGCAAACGGTCCGAGGAACTGGACGCCGCGTTCAAGCAGGATAAGTCCAATTTCCGCATTGCCATCGTCGTTGATATGTGGATCACAGGCTTTGACGTGCCTTCTCTGACTTATATGTATAATGATAAGCCGCTGAAAAGGCATCTGCTGATCCAAACCATCAGCCGGGTCAACAGAAAATATCCCGGCAAAGATTATGGCTTTATCATCGATTATATTGGAATCCGTGACAATATGCGCGAGGCTCTGAAAATATACGGCGGCGATCACTCTATTGCACCTACGGCAGACGACGTGCAGCAGGCCACCGATGTGTTCAGAGAAGAACTTTCGATCCTGAAGGATCTCTTTTCGGGGTATGATCTGACTCCGTTCCTCAACCCGGCTGGAGATCCTGCCCTGCGGTACAGACTTTTAGCAAAAGCCGCCGAGTATGTTTTTGTTTCCGCACAGGAATTGCAAACAGAAATCAAGGGCGGCAAAGATGTCAGGAAAGTCTCGTTCAAAACATATTTCCTGAAAACTGTCAAGAGAATGCGGGCAGCGCATGATATCTGTCAGCCGTCCGGTGAACTGGATGAAGAGGAATCTGCTCTCGCGCAGTGCTTCATGGCCATTGCAGGATTTGTGCGCAAAATGAATGGCACCGATACTGAAGTCGATACCGATACCATGAACCGCCATGTGGCGAAGATGGTCGAGGAAGCACTAAAGTATACCGAGGTCGAAAGAGTTCTGGAGGATGGAGAACAGGAGGATATTTTCAGCCCTGAATATTATGAGAAGCTGTCTGATGTGAAAATGCCCGCATCCAAGCTGGAGCTGCTGGTAAAAATGCTTCGCAAGCAGATCATGGAATACGGCAAAACAAATCAGATGGCCGCAAAGAAGTATCAGGAAATGCTTGAGGAAACCATCAAACAGTATCATGAACGCAGAAAACATCTTACTGCAGAGGAAGCCGGCGAAGCCCAAGAGCAAACTTCTGAGGAAATTATCAGAAATGCTACAGAACAGGCCTTACGCATTCTGCGTGAAATGAATGCGGACCGTGAGAGCTTCCGGAAGATTGGTCTCACTTTTGAGGAGAAGGCATTCTATGATATTTTGATGGCGCTGCGCGACGAGTACAATTTTGAATACGGCAAAGACAAAATTGTCGACGGTATTTCTGTAAATGAGAAGTGCAGCTCTCTGGCTAGGAAAATCAAAGAAATCATTGATGCAAAATCTTCGTTTGCAGACTGGCTCAACAATCAGAATGTTCGCGACCAGCTTAAATTTGACATCAAAGTTTGCCTGATCAAGAATGGGTATCCTCCGCAGTACAGCCCCGAGGTTTTCCGAAAAGTTATGGAGCAGGTTGAGAACATCGAGGAGCATTCATCGATATCCGGAATGTAAATAGTTATGCAAAAATCCCCCCACGCTGTTTGTGCTTCAGCGCGGGGGATTTCCTATATTGACATTACCGTTTTAGCCACTGTGCAAATTCCCCCTGTGAGATCTTGCCGTTCTCACATTTCTCCTTTTCCCTCTGCGCTTCCTTGCTCCAAGCCGAGAACGCTTCCTGAGAGATTTTGCCCGCACGGATCCATGCGAAGCGGCGCTTGTACTCGCGGCGGTAGATTTTCAGCAGTTCGTCCTGCGCATGGCTTTGCATATACTGCCGCATCGCGCCGACCTCTTTGCAGGTGCGGCCGCGGCTGTCGAACACGCGGCTGCAATATTCTGTGCTGCCGTGAACGGTGAGCGCAAAATATTTACCGCAGTTCTTGCAGGTGCGCATCGCAATCCTTTGCCGGATGCACTCGCGCAGAGAAAAGTCGATCAGGTCGTACATATTTTGCGGATAAAGCACCTCGGTGAACTGCTTTTCGTCTACAAACTCAAACGAGATTTTCATCGGCTGGAAGTCAAATTTCTGCAAAGATGGAGCCTGCTCATACGCCTGCACTCGAATAGAAAAGTCCACGTCTGTGATAC
>ERZ773116.508-NODE-508-length-42794-cov-150.813589_pt1 | contig 42794 bp, 21 predicted proteins | sample MGYA00580563_ERZ773116 | MGnify/ENA primary metagenome ERZ773116 (study PRJEB29015, sample SAMEA2737864) | human gut metagenome | biome: human gut; feature: human-associated habitat; material: faeces | place: China | collected 2012 ... | reverse complement strand
CATTGAGGTAAACGGAGAGAAGAAGTCCATCTTGCCGACTTCGGAGACATTCTCCTTGCCGTGCATATAGACGGCCATGCTCTCGTCCGTAGGGTTGTCGTTCATGTCACCCATCACCACGATCTTGATCCCGGGATATTCATTCATCAGTTTGGCGGAGTTCTCGTAGATGATTTCCGCGCCACGGCTCCTAAGGTCGCTCCCCTTGCCTCCGATCCTGGATGGAAGGTGGGCGACGAAGAACGCGAACATCTCGCCCTTGATCTCGCCCCTGACCATCAGCACATCACGGGTGCGGAAGTGTCCCTGAGACTCCTCGTCCATGTCGAACTTTATGTCCTTACTGTTGAAATCAAACGGAATGGATTTGCTTTCAATCAGTTTGAACTGCTCCGGCCTGTAAAGCAGGGCCACATCGACGCCTCGGCGGTCCGGACCGTCATAGTGCACGATCTGGTAGTTCGCGTCGGCGATCTCCTTCTGGCTCACAAGATCCTCAAGCACATGGCGGTTCTCAACCTCGCTCAGGCCCAGAACCGTGTGGAAAGCCTTGTTCTCGTCAGCCATCGCCCTAATCACCGTGGCGATGTTGCGAAGCTTGCGGTTGTATCTCGCCTCGGTCCACCGGTTTGCCCCGTCGGGGAGATATTCATAGTCATTCTTGCCCTCGTCGTGGTAGGTGTCGAAGAGGTTCTCGACATTGTAGAAGCCGATGACATACCCCCTCGCGCCCTTGTCCCCCTTGGCGCAGGCCGTGGCGGCCACAACCAGAAGCAGCAGAGCGGAATAAAGTATTTTTCTCAAACGCATATCAGTTTTGTATTATTATTCATGAATATGTCGGTTCCGCCGGGGCGCTACCTCCACCACCAGGTGACATCCTTCGGATCCTCGGCCTCGATCCTTGCCGTAGTCTCCTCGCCCACCTTGGCAGGCAAGTTCACGAAGAAGTCTATTCCTGTCTTCTTCTCAAGGTCATCTACTGACATTGAATATTCAGATGTGATTCTTTTGTCGCTGTATACCTTATGGTCAAACAATATGGCGCAGGCAGAGTAACCCGAATAGCCAAATGTGGAGTTCGCTCTATAGCGGAGGACTACCTTGTAGTAGCCTGTCGGGACGGTCACTTTCTTGCCATTGTTGTCAAGGGCGTACTTGACGGTCTCTCCGTCTTTGTAGTCTATCACGCAACCGGTCACGACATAGAGGGTGTCTGATTCGTTGGCCCAAGAGCGCACCTTGCCCTCCAGGTTCGCCCATATTCCTCCGTTGAACCCATTAAGCTGCGGGGTCATATTTGTCCCGTAAAAAGTCATAGCGTTAGGATTCTTCTGTGGATCGGCACCTTTAATGTTTGGCCTGTCCGCAGACGGGAGCTGATGCCCTCTGTCATACCTTCCGCTGTTTCCGACCGAATACCCACGGAAATGCAGCACAGGTTGCTTATCCTCATCAAGCAGAGGATCCAGTCCCCATGCATCCGATCTGGAGCCGGTTCCGACATTCCATCTGCTGAGCGGATACGCCACCCACGGAGCCACAAGATTGTCGTAGTCCCAGATGAAGGAATAGTTCCGCGTCTTTACAGAGCCGATCGTCATAGAATGGGCGAAAAAATCCGTCCCTGCCGGAACTGATGGAAGTTCCAACCAACCTGTCTCGTTAGGCTTTGGTTCCGGTGTCGGGTCAGGATCCGGCTTGATCTCCGATTTTTTCCCTTTCTGACTGATTGTCTTCGAGGCCTTTCCCGCACTGTTCTCCACAGTGAGTACAGCCGAGCGCTCCTGCTCCGACTCATTCGCCGCCACATTCAGGGTGACATCCGTGTTGCCGCTACCAGAACTCGGCGCGGCGATGATCCAATCCACCGGCGCGCCGCCATCCACCGAAGTTAAAGTTATTTTCCAGGATGACGAGGCTTTGACATAAATGTACTGCGAACGCCCCTCCGCCTCAATCATCGTGGTCTTCACCTCGACTGTCGGCGGAAGCACATCCTCCTTACCACCTGAGCCACAAGATGATAGCGCCAGCATCACAACCCCGGCGCAAATCATCCAAAACCTGCTCAACGTTATCTTCATGTGTTCGTATTATTAGAGAGCAAAAGGGCTGCCCGCTTTTCCGGGCATCCCTTAGTCTTTGTTAATCAAGATTCTATGACTACACCATCATTCCGCCACTATTCCAAACAGAATCACACGCACGTTCTCCTTAGTGGTGATCTCTATATTTGATTCTGAAGCCTGAGGCGACAGGGACATAGTGTAATGATCGGAGTCAGAAACCGAGATTGTATACTCTGGATTTCCCGTAGCACCGACATTACCTGCCACCGCCTGCGTTCCGACTTCGGTTCCAGCAGAAGAAGCGACCAAAGTGGCTGTCTTACCTTTCCACGCAACCGCATAGAAGGACAACTTGGAGGTGTTCGCAGGGATTGTCAATGTGGCCTTTCCCGGTTTTTTCGATGTTCCAAGTTTGAGGATGGTCACCACCTTCACACCATTAATCGTGGCTGTCTGCCTTGTTTTGTCTGGAGAAGTACCATCATAGGCATTCTCTCCCAATGTCCATTTTACATTGCTGGCAAATTTCCCTTCGTCCGGAGTCTCTCCGCCAGGATTGTCGCCGCCTCCAGGATTGCCTCCGCCGTTTTCTACGGCCTCGGTGATGTCCTTACCGTCAACATTGACCGCCACAATCTGGTAGTGGGTTCCACCTCCCACGAAGTAGCCCTTGACGGTAATTTCCTTGTCCACAAAAGATTCCATGTCACCAGGGAAGTAAGACAACGACAAATCCTTGTCCGTAACCCCTCCTATGAATATGTTGTAGTAAACATCGTTCTTTTTCACCTTACCCTTGAATGTGACGAATTCAACCACATCACTCTTATAGGAAGACACATTGCTTTCGTCAATAGCCTTAGGATCAGGATAGGTCACGGTGTTGCCTGACGATGCGATCTGGAATTTCGGCTCAGTAATCTGCATAAGTCCGTTGTGCTTGCCCGTGGTACCGGTCACAGTGACTTTGTCTCCAACCTTTACTCCCGGAGTAGCGTTGGCAAAGACAAGGATGCTACCAGTAGCGTCGGTGACAACAGCACTCTTATTCGTCACGCCTGTGACAAGGACATCCTTCAGAGTCACGGACGCATCGGTTTTGCCCGAAACGATAGAAGCCACGGTTCCCTCGGTCGGAGTGGTCGTTCCACCACCGCCACCGCCGGTGCCGAGGTCAACGCCCTTGGAGAAGTCGATGACGGTGCCGGCTGAGGAAGAGACGGCAAGGCAAAGGTCATCAAGGCGATAAGAGCTAGCCACATCGACCTTTACATAGATGCCAAGCGTCGTTGTTCCTGACGGAACCGTGAAATTAGAGGTCGCGAGATCCCAGCGACCTTCCTTGTCGCCATTAGGAAATGAATACTCAAGCTCGACCCACTTAGCTCCGTCATTGCTGACATAGACATGGAACTCGTTATGCTTGAACAGGCTACCATTATCCTGGCTATATTTCTCCGCTCCGAAAGTCAAAGAATAGTCAGTGGCTGACTGAAGTTTGATGCCGGTCACGGAGAAATAGGCGTTCGAACCAAAGAACAGGTTGTTGCTTCCGGATCCGGCATAGTCGGAATAGTTGCTGTTGGAAGTGGAGTTCGCCCTGGCCGACATCGCCTTAAACGAATATTCCTCACTTCCCGCTCCCGTTCCAGTCGCGTTCTTCCAACCGTCAAACTGATCGAGATATGGCCAGCTTGTGCCTGTTCCATAGGTCTTTGTTGCTTCCGCCTTGTCAAAGTCGTTCTTGTAGACGGTCATGTCAGCCACGGAACCTGTTCCTTTCTGCTTAACGGTCAAAGTCTTGGAGTCAAAGCCGATGTCGAACTTCACTGATCCTTCACGATCAACCCCGGTGTTCTCCATCACCTTGATCTCGACAGTCACAGCCTTCGAGGAGGCCTCTCCTTCCTTCGGCCCGATGGAGATCCAGTCCTGCTCGGTGGTGGCCTTCCAGTCTCTGGTGGCCGTCACCTGAACGGTCTCGGTTCCGCCGGTCTTCTCAAATGAAATCTCGGACTTTTCGACCTCCACCGACGGAGCGCCCAAGTCCTCTTTCTTGTCATCACAAGCCGTGGCCGCGAAAGCAAGGGCCGCCACAGACATGATGAAGCCTAAAAATCTATTTGTTTTCATATTCATTAGTGTTAATAAATGTTCCACTCATTATGCAGCTCCGGCACTTCCCCGCTCCAGTCCTTCCTTTACCGGCACTTCTATCGATACTTCGGCACCATCCACCCCCGCAAACTCAGCTGTCGCATCCAGGCGACCGGCTATTATTCCCCACAAATTCTTTGCCTGTCAAGCAGTCCGCTAAGTTACGACTAAATATTCAATTAAAAAATATGCCCGGACTGCGAGAACTATCGCAACATGTTATTTACTTACTTTCAAAGGTTTCCAAATAGCCACCGGGACAAATGGGATGGCGGTATTTCAGAGTTGACTGTCATTCAGTGCGTTATACGCCACGGGGCTCCGCCAATGTCATTGCGTACTTTACGCAGCGAAATATACGCAATAATATTCATTCTTCCCTAACAGCCTTTGAATGTGAGTGAAATGCCCATTTCCGCTCACGAAAGGCAGGGAAAGAGATCCCTCGTGAGCGAAGATGCCCTCTTCGCGCACGAGACCATTGAATATAGCGGCCTCGTGAGCAGATGGCCTGTTCCCGCGCACGGCCTTGTCTTACAGATCGAGGTCGAGCTCGACGGGGCAGTGGTCTGAGCCGAGGATCTCGGTGTGGATCTCGGTGGCTGCGATCTTGTCCCTGAGTGAGTCGGAGACGAGGAAATAGTCCAGCCGCCAACCGACGTTCTTCTCGCGGGCGTGGAATCGGTACGACCACCAGGAATATTTCACCTCGTCCGGGTGCTGTAAGCGCCAGGAGTCAGTGAAACCAGAGTCCAGAAGCCCGGAGAACTTGCCGCGCTCCTCATCGGTGAACCCGGCGTTGCGGCGGTTCGTGTCCGGATTCTTTATGTCTATCTCATTGTGGGCCACGTTCATGTCACCGCAGACCACCACACCCTTCCGCGCGGCGAGGCCGGCAAGATATTCCCGGAAATCATCCTCCCACCGCATCCGGTAGTCGAGCCTCCGGAGACCGTCCTGCGAGTTCGGCACATAGACGCAGACAAGGAAGAACTCAGGCATCTCCAGAGTGATTACGCGTCCTTCGTGGTCGTGCTCCTCAACCCCGATGCCGTACGTCACCGAGAGCGGCGTGTGCCTTGAATATATCGCCGTGCCGGAGTAGCCTTTCTTCTCCGCCGAGTTCCAGTACGACGTGTACCCCAGGAACTCCAGATCCAGCTGCCCCGGCTGCATCTTCGTCTCCTGCAGACAGAAAAAATCCGCGTCAAGCGTGTTGAACACCTCATCAAAGCCTTTCCCCGCGCAGGCGCGAAGCCCGTTCACGTTCCAACTTATGAATTTCATACCATTTCTCATTTTACGAATAGCCATAACCTCCGGCGACCGGCCCACCCTTCCAGGCCGACACCGACGCAAAAGCTTGCGGCAACAAATTTAACACATTATCAATGAATATCCCAACGAACTTCTCCGCCGCCACGCGGATGTTGCTCTTCCAAACTTGGATCTTCAACTATTTTGCTGCTGTTTTGCCGTTTTGTCGTTATGTTGTTTTGCTGTTTTGCTGTTTTGCGACAATGTCGAAACCGCAGATCTGATTTATCGTGGAACCGTACTGAGTCAAGGTCTGAAGCTCGACCTCAGCGACGTATCGTTCCGCTGGCATTGACAGAATTGCATAGCGGACACGTCTGCAAAGCCCTTCAGCCACTCTTCCGCTGCAATTCTGGCGGCCTTTTCGCCCGAAAAGCCTAATTTTCAACACAGAATTGCGACTTCACAGCCCCCAGGCCCTTTTTCGTGCAATTCCGAAGAGTGACATTCCCACCTGGCAGTGAAGCGGGCACCGGGCAGTGAGGGGTAGCTCCCCCAGACTGTCTGAAAGGTATCGACGAAAATGGAAAAGTATTGCCCGCATGCAGAGTAACAACGAATATTCAATCCTAACTGGGGGTGATTATACTTTTAGACAGTCCCCCCATGGCAGTGATGTTTGACGGAATGGGTAAACGCTCACTGCCGCCTGACAGTCAGGCGCATCCCGCAGCACGGGAATATTCATCAACTTGCAGAGCCTCTGCAGCTCCTTCAGCATACAATTAACTAATTGTTGTATCTTAACAGAAATTTACATCCACTGGCCAAAAAGAAAAAGGCCAAGAAAAAGCAGACGCTCCTATACCAGGAACAGTAAAAAGAAGACAAAGACTCTTGAGATTGGCGACTGCCACATCAATAAGAATTAAAAGGGACATGGCCAGAGAGTGGAGGACACGTTTTGCCCCGCTGCGCAGACTCGTTTAATAACGCCTTCAAAATGTGTCAGGCAACTTCAAAGAAAGCATCCGCAAGCTCCTTCCCGGACTTGCGGATCGCCATCCATTATGCTACTCGGGATGAGCGAACGATGCGATTGTTCCATCATCAACTCCAGTGCAGTTGACAATCACATCAACCGGTGTCCCGGCCTCGAAAAGCTTTCTTGCGATAGAAAGTCTTGTCTCCTCACGTCCTTGCTCCAGACCCTCCTCACGGCCTTCCCGCAGCCCCTTCTGCAACCCTTCCTCCAAGCCCTTGCGCACAGCATATTCCTTCTGCGCTTGAATGTCCCACTCGTTCATCTTGTCAATCTCGTATTTAAGTTTCTTCTCCTTGTCGAACGCCGCCACCTCACACGCCTCGGCGAGCCGTCTTGAGATCCCGCCTGCCTCCTCAATCCATTCGGGGATCCTTTGGAAGCCATCACTGTTCTTGAATATGTAGAACAGCCTGTCGAACTCCGTCACGCACTCCTCCAGCGTCTTGGTGAACAGCGTCATCTCCACAAAGATAACACTAATTGTCTGATCCGCAACCATTCCGGTGCGTTTTTCGGTGAACCTCCAGTGGGAGATGAAGTGGTCGGTGTCCCAGAGGGACTCGTCGTCGTGCCTCAGGCGGTAGTTCAGGAACGACACCACGTAGACCGGCCGCAGTCCCTTGTACCGCACTCCGTCCGAGAGCTCGAGATGGTAGAGTCCCGACGCGTAGTAGACGCACCTCTCGAAGAAGAAGTCCTCCTCCGAGGCCTGCATCTCCACGACGAACGTCCTGTCGTCCCTGTCCACGCAGACCAGATCCAGCACCGTCTTCTTCCCGTAGGGGACATCCCTCCGCTGCTCCCTGTCGGAGTACTCCTTGATGTCCTCGATCCTCGCCTCCGGAGGCAGGATCTGGTTCAGCACCCCGATGAGGATGTCCTTGTTGTTCCTGTCCGCGAACACGGCCTTGAATCCCACATCGCTCCGCAGATTCACGAACGGAGCGAGTCCTTGTCTCTTTTCATTGAAATACATAGTTCAAATTTTAAATGAATATTTGAACCGCAATAATATGCACTAAAAACGTAAATAATGAAAAGAAACGTATGCGGATTATAAAAAACAGAAATATTTTCGGATGATACCCCCTAAGTAATCCTTAAATAATAACCAACTTATTGTTTATCGCTTACCAAGTAATCCTTCGCCAATCAATTTGGTCGCAGCCGAAAACCATTCTTCACCGGCCTGCGGGACATCACGAAATGCAGCTTAGCCCCGTCCTTGATGTCAGAATAGCGGATGACTGGGGAGACAAGACGTTTTCCGTTGAGGTAGGCGGCCTTGATGTAGACGGCATCCTTGCTCCAGCCTTCCGTGGTCATCTCCAGAGTGCCGCCGTCCGAGAGCCTGACCTTCAGGCCGGGAACGCATGGGGAGCCAATGTAGTACTCATCAGATCCGGGGCAGAACGGATAGAATCCAAGGCAGTTGAAAATGTACCAGGCGGACATCTGGCCGCAGTCGTCGTTGCCGCTCAGCGAGCCGGGTTCGTTGCCGTAGAAGTTGTCGGCGATGTAGCGCACCCATTTCTGGCACTTCCACGGCTGGCCGAACCAGTCGTACAGATAGGTGACGTGGTGGCAAGGCTCGTTGCCGTGCCAGTAGCCGCCGATGCGGCCCCAGATGTCGTGCGCTCCGGGAATATCCTCGGGCAGCTCGATAGTGAAGAGGCTGTCGAGGCGGCTCTGGAGCAATTTCCGGCCGGCTTTCTCGACATATCCTCCGAAATCGTGCGGCACGGTCCATGTGTACTGCATCGTGAATCCTTCCGTGATGTCTCCCCAGCCGTGGACCGAGTTCGGACCCTGATAGGCGACAGGGGCGAACGGGTCGCGCCAGTCGCCGGCGGAATCCTTTCCGCGCATATAGCCGGTCTCGGGATCGATGAGATTCCGGTAGTTCATCGACCGGTTGAGGAAGAACTCGTAGTCCTCCCGGTGACCCAGAAGCTTGGCCGCCTGGGCAATGCACCAATCGTCGTAGGCATATTCAAGAGTCTTGGAGACCGATTCCTTCTCCTTGTCGAAAGGCACGTAGCCGAGGGAGGTATATTCAGGAATGCAGTCGTAGTGAGGGTTGGTGGCGGTGGTCTTCATCGCCTGGAAGGCGCGCTCGTAGTCGAATCCACGCACGCCTTTGAGCATCATGTCTGCCAGTACAGAGCAGGCGTGATAGCCGATCATGCACCAGGTCTCGCCGCCGTAGAACGACCAGATCGGGAGCATCTTCTCGGTACTTTTGTCGAAATGGGCTAGCATCGAGTTGGCGATGTCTGCCTGAAGTGGCTTGTTGACGAGGTTGAGAAGCGGGTGGAAAGCCCTGTAAGTGTCCCATAGCGAGAATGTCGTGACGTTGGTGAAGTCTTCCGCATTCCCGATCGTGCCGTCGTGCTCGCGGAAACGTCCGTCCGCGTCCTCGAATAGGAACGGATGGAGGGCTGTGCGATAGACGCTGGTGTAGAATGTCTCCCGGAGCGTCTTGTCGTCGGAATCCAGCTCGTACTTCCCGAGTTCCTTTTCCCAGAGATCCTCGGCCTCGGTCCTTACAGCGGCGAAGTCCTTGCCTTCCAGCTCCTTGAGGTTGTTCAGAGCACCATCAGTGCCTACAGCCGACACGGCGACATCTATGAATATGCTCTCGTCGGCTCCGGTCTTGAACCTTGCGACAGCCTTCAGTTTCTGTCCCCACGCTTCAAGCGAGCTGCGGAACCGTTTGGTGTTGTAGATCACCGGCTGCCCGTCCTGGAATATGTTGAACTCCTCGATCGGCCTTGAGAATCTGGCCACGAAATAGACATAACGTCCCGGGTTCCAGCCGTTGACGACCTTGCTGCCGATGATCGTGCGCTCGTCAAGCAGGCGTACCGTGGACCAGAGGCAATCCCATTTGAGGGTGTGGTCAAGGTCGATCATCACAAACGAACTGTCCGACTGCGGGAATGTGAACTTGAATATTCCGCTTCGCGGGGCTGCCGTCATCTCGGCCTTGACTCCGTAGTCCTTCAGGATCACTCCGTAGTAACCCGGCTCGCCCCATTCCTGGTTGTGGTCGTAGGTTGACGGATCCATCTTCGATCCGGTTCCCGGCAGGAAGAGGAAATCGCCCATGTCCGGGATTCCGGTTCCGCTCAGATGCGTGAGGCTGAAACCCTGGATGAACGGCTTGGAGTACTTGTACCCCGCCGCGCAGTCATAGTCCTTGTCGTCGCAGTCCGGGCTGATCTGGATCCCGCCGAACGGCACCTGCGGCCCCGGGTACACGTTCCCGAACCCGTCCGTCCCCACGAAAACGTTCACGTCATCGATCAGTTTCCCTTTGCCGGATCCTTCCTGTCGAACCACGGTTCCTTCGACGATAGGCTCAGGGACCTCCTTAACGCGGTCGCTGAGCTTGTCGAAGCGCCCTTCCGCGGCCGCCAGAACCGAAAACCCGCACAGCACCGCCATGCCCAAAAAGATTCTCCGAATATTCATAATCCATCCAATTTTCATTTTCCCCGTAAAGTTACCGAATATTTCTGTAAATCATAACTACATGTCTTTGAATATATTCGCAAACCCTGCCAGTCAAATTCAGAGGGCAGCGTTCCGTAACTCACTGCTGCTTAATCAGTGGGGCGCCATCCTTTGATATTCATCAATTTATGGAATCGTGCCGATCCTTCGGCCATAAATCGGCCATAAAATTAATTGCCGTATCTTTACGGAAATATTCATAAAACGGCGAAGAAGAGAAAGACCGCGCAGCGGCAGACGTTCCTTTCTCCGGAACAGTATGTAAGGGAAAAGGCAAGAACCTTGGCGGCGGGTGGCGTTGTGTTAAATAATCACTCGAAAAGATCCTTCAAGGTCACCTCGTTCTGGACCACGCCGCTATATTCATTGGGCTTCAGGCCATAGGTTGTGATGAAGACAAGGTGGATGGTCCGGCGAAGCTTGAGGGAGTCGCGGAAGGAGTTGATCTTGTTGTCCAGTTCCTGACGGTATTTTTTTGTGATTGAGAAAGGGCCTTCCCAGAATTTGATCTCGCAGAGGTCTATGACACGGTCGGCGCGGCTTATCACCAAGTCTATCTGCGCGCTTTCCGAACGCCAGGACGATGCTTCCGTCATTATGCCTTGAATGCCAAGCGCTTTCTCTATCTGAACATGATGGTACATGCACAGTCTCTCGAACGCGATTCCTGCCCAAGCATTATGAAGGGTGGTGCCGGTCTGGTAGGACCAGAAAGATTTGTCCGAAGTGCCATATTTCTTGATGAACTTGTAGTAGAAGATTGTGTAGAAATCCGTCAGTTGATAGACAGCATCATTTTCTTTTTTACCGAAGGCCTTATATTTCCGGATTATGTCGCAGTCATCCAAGTCAGACAGGATAGTGCTAAGGCCTCCTCCGTCAGGAAGCCCTGTCGCCGCTATGACCTCCTTTCTGGTCAGGCCGGCGTTCTTGCGGCTGAGCGCCTCGATAACCTTCATATAATCCTCGCTATTCTCAAACAGGGAGGCGTACAAGTTGTCGAACTCTCCGTCCAGTTTGCCTTTCCTTTTGAAGAACATTTCGTCCACATTCTGCGCGAGACTTTTCCCTTTCTCAAAGAGGCTGAGATAGTAAGGAATCCCGCCCATGATCATGTAACATTCCGCGATATCCTTCTCATCAAGGCTGATGCCGGCCGACTTGAAATAGGCCTTGCACTCCGCCAGATTGAACGGTCTGAGGTAGATCTTTCCTGTCACCCTGTTATGCAGACCGCCTTTGTTCCGGAGGATCTTCTTTGTTATCCACGATGTGGCGGAGCCGCAGACAATCAGCATAAGATTGTCTTGCGTGCATCCCCAGTCATTCCAGAAATGCTCGAGGGCCACGACCAGATCACATCGATTGGTGTACATGAAGGGCAACTCATCAATGAACACGACCTTGCGTCCATTCACCTTTGAACTTTCGATAAGCGTCTTCAAGAAGCCAAACGCTTCCATCCAGGATTTCGGGTAAGGGCAAAGGGGCGAGCCCTGTTTTTTGAGAGCCTCTCCGAAATTGACAAGTTGTGCGGCCTTGTCCTTGACCGCAAGCCCGGTCACCTTGAAAAGGAATTTATTGTCGAAGAACTGGTTCACCAGAAAAGTCTTTCCCACGCGCCGTCTTCCATAGACAACAACAAACTCTGATTTTCCGGAATCATACAACTTCCGGATTTGCCCAATCTCTGATTTTCTGCCTATTACCTTCATGATATTTATTGATAACCTTGCGCAAAGTTAAAAAAAAATCGACTTTCCGCAAGGTTTATTATGAATAACTCTGCGGTAAGTCGATAAAAAATGGGCTTACCGCAGAGTTTGCTTCAATTGGCTTATAGATGAAATATCTAACTCAACTAAACGTTCTTGGATTCGACCGTCTCCGACAAGATCATCCGTGTCGTAGATCTGCCGAACATCCGACTCTGTCGGAGGACATCCTCTACAGATAATCGCTGCCGCCGTAAGGACTGTAGATCCTTTCGACAGGCCTGACTGTTGCGCTTGTGGAATTCGTTCAGATAATGCGGTGACATCGTTAAATATTACAAGTCATCTTTTCGAAGCGCTGTCATTAATCCGTTCATTGATGAGTTCGGTCAATTCCCTTACGGTGATCAAAACAGGCTCCATTTCTTCTTTACAGGTATAATAAAAGACATCATAGTCACAATTCTCCCTTATAGACCTCATTTGAGAAAGAACCTTTGAATATTTCGGATCAATTTTTCCTGTAATAACATACTCCCGGCCAAACTCGGTAATAAGGCCACTATGAGTCTTGGGCAAAAATCCATCATTAACCATCATCGCCATCACTGCGTGATAAAGCGCATAATACGCCCTGTTCGCCACCACGTTCCACATTTCCAACCTTGCCAATTCTTCGGCATCAGTCAGAAATTTCAGAGCTTTCACCATTTCCTGATCAACAATCACCCGTCTCTCCTCTTCATTCATGGTTAAATAATTTTTATTGAGTCTGTTTGAACATTATGATAGAACAAAGTGCCCTTACGGTTGTTCCAATCGTTTTCCGTGTAGATGACAGGCACAAAATCAAGACCTAACTTCCATCCAAGGAGGGTCAATGGATATATCACACTGTCGTAGTCGCTTTTCTCAATTCTGTCTTTTTGAAGAATGACCAGAAAATCCCAATCCGAATCTGCTCTGAAGTCGCCCCGTGCCCGTGATCCGAAGAGAAAGACGCGCCCGCCCTGCGGAACAGTCTCATTGGCGACCTTCCGCACCTGATCAAGCACCAGTGACAAATCTTCTCTCATAACTGCAAAGAAAATGATTTTCAATGAATATTACAAATCCGTGAACTGATGGACGATAGATGATGTCTGCATATTAACAAGTAAAAAGAATTTTGATACTTCCATTAAAATGTTATTTTTGCAATAAACACATATAGGCTATATGATCATCACACGCCTGTCGTTACACTCAAAAATGGTTCTGCCATTAATTTAAAACCGAATATAACGATGCATGAGGATGGTTAAAGCATCTAAATTTTAATTGAGATATGTACATACAAGTTAGGTTAAAAGATGTTGGTTGGACTAAACTTTATGTCCAAACTGATGCCAAAGATAATACCATGTTCTTGCTCGTTGACAATAATCTTGATGTGTCCAAGCCCTATTTGACATTAAAAATGAAAGACGATTCTTTGGCAATAAAACATCAACGTGGTGAGGTCGAAGATGATAACGATGAATTAAAAGAGAAACTAAATGGACTGTACCTGCGCATAATAGAGGCGAAAAAACAAGATTCAATATATCCTGATTCAAAGAATCAAACAGTGATGAATCATCGGTTATCATAATCTTACAATTTCAGCATTACCTGCAAACTTACATAAAATCTGCGATTTTTACGCCCGTCCCATAAGAAAGAAACATTTTTTAAAGGAAATATAACACATTCTCCATAATAATCAAATGGATATGATCTCACACCAATCCAGGCGGCCTTCTGGAGATACCTCCGGTCTCCTCGATCCACTCAGGGAACTTCTGGAAGCCGCCGAAAGTACCACAATGAGAAAGCTTCCCTCGGATATGTGAGTATTCTCGCACACAGAACAGTGAGTTGCTGGTTATTAAGCAGATATGTTTTCAGGTGTGGAAGATTTTTCACTTTACAAATAGGCAACAGGATGCCTTGCGATGAAGGCAGCGACTTTTAGGTGTGCGAATATTCTCACACCTGGACTTGCAAGTTGGTGATTAATAGACTAATGCATTTCTAAGTGTGCGCGATTATTCACACTTGGGAGAATTAATGAGCCACAGAATGGCCTACAACGGAATCTATGACTACTAAGTGTGCGAATATATTCATACCTGGAATAGCAAATGGCTGTTCGTCAATGATGTAGAGTTCTAGGTGCGAATGAAAATGAAACGATGTCTCACGTTGTGTGGAAAAGCAAAGTATGTGAAAGGAAAAAACGGGCGGCCTATTGTGGCCGCCCGAATCGGGAATGTGGTGGGTTATCTGGTTTTGATTAGACAACACACGTTATGTCTCAGATTACTTTCTTGTGAAGAACTCGCCGACATGCCCCTTAGGATTGCACTGGAAAACATTAGAGTAAACTCCAATGCCTTTATTACCAGTAGTGCTTACCGTGGAATGATTGAACACATTTGTGTCAGAAAGAACAACACTTATGGCACAAATCTGATTCATCGTCTTATTCAAATACTGAGTCAAAGTCTGGAATTCGACTGGTGTGTTCTCCGTTCTGTTTGTGTACTGAATGGTATTGAAGTCTTCTGAAACCGAGAACCAGAACCAAACATAATCAGGATCACCAAGCTCTGTCTCTGCATACTGCCAAGGAGAAGACCATGCTTTGTCGGTTCTTGTCGCGATACCTGGAACATAAGCTGCGTATTTTCCATTCACAGCCTGTCCCGAACCATCTCTTGCATCAAGGAAGAAGCCTATACGCACGGTTTTAGCCTCATAATTGATGTCAACGCAAGCGTCAAGTATAGTATCAAAGAACAAACCTTTCAGACCAATGTTATTTGTATGTTCCACACCATCAACATCCTTGAGAGTCACTGGTTTAAGTGGATCAACAAATGTCACGGACATTACACCTGGGTCAGCGGCTTTTGCAGATGCACCGGTACTGGCAAAAATCTTGGTAGTGAATGACCAGTCTCCCTTGAATGAATCCGGACCGATCTGGACGGCCTCGAAGGAGGAACCATTGGCAAAGATGAGTTTTGCGGAACGTGGCTTGCCGGTCTCGTTCTTCGTCCAGGAAATCTTACCGTTGGCGTAGGAAAGGAATCCTTCGGTAACGGCGGCGGAGCCTCCGTCAGGGAAATCAACGGAACCAGCCTTATCAGAAATCCACTGGCTCGCCATAGAAACCTTGGCAAGCGTTCTCTCAACAGTGTAAACCTTACCGGCAACTATGGAAGCAGCCGGTTTGAAGTCAGCGATGAACGTGTCCTCACCGATATTCACGAATATCTTGGAGTTCAGGTCATCAGCTGCCCAGACTGCCGCGGCGGCGGAAACCATGCCGTTTGCGACGGTAGCGCCGAGCTTCAACTCGCCCTCCTCACTCTTGGCGCCGAGAACGCCACCGGAGATGTGGAGTTTATTGTGGATCTTGCCGTTGGCCAGTGTTACAGAGACAGCGGCCTTCGGGTCAACCTCGGTCCCTTCCGGAAGAGCGAGGCTGAACTTCAGCAGACTTGTCTTGTAGGAGAAAGGAATGCTGGCCGCAAGGGCGTCAGGGTCAGTGGAGGTCAGATCCTTGAAGTCAACGGCTCCGTAGATGACCTGATTGTTCAGGGCTGCGGTGAGGTTGGCCTGGGAACTGATGTCGGACACAATGTCGTCACCACCGTCGAAGTTCGTGGTGTTGGCGGTGTTGGCAAGATAAGCGATGATCTTGCTGGCTCCCTCAGGAATGGTCACCAGCGGCTGGCGGAAGCAAGCCTTCTTGCCATCGAAAGAGATGGTTTTGGCATCAATCTCAAGCTTTGTCGCAGGACCGGCGACCGAGTTGTCCGGCTTCGCGAAATATGCCCAGATCACATCGTTTTGGTTGAATCTTGCCTTGTAGCTGCCGTCCGTGGCCTCTGAATATGAAAGGCGGGTGTCAGGATCTCCGATAGTGGCGGTGATCGTCAATGTCTTCGCACCGTTCTCCGGAGCCACAACCTCATTCTCTGCCTTGTTGCAGGCGAGAAGCGAAGCGGCGAGAGCGAATATTGTCAATATTTTCTTGTACATAGTATTATCCTCCAAGATTAAAGTTTACCACCGTTGCCAAGGTCAAGGCCGTCGCCGATGCCTACGTTGCCGGTGAGAGAGAACTTAGGACCCGTGGTCCAGTCATAATAGAATGCCTGTCCGGCCTTACCGGCGTTCAACGCCTCGACAACATTGTTGTAGTACTTGCCGCCAATCTGGGTTGAGCCGGAAAGAGTTCCGTCCTTAGCGGCGGAAAGAACAGTCTCCGGAGCCTTTATCGCAGATGATGTACCCATTGCGTTTGCGGAAGAGCCTGCAAGATAGTAGGAATAATGTACCTTGTTGTTTCCAAGATTGCCAGCAATGGCACCGACAGTAGCAAGTGCTTCCGCAGGTGTCTCCGCTCCGGCAAGACAAACTTCTCCGCCGGTGTAGCAGTTCCATATCTCACCATAGATTGATCCGGCGATACCACCAACATAGGCATTCTTGAAAGAAGCGTCTGAATATTGAATCTTACCTGTGTTCAGGCAGTTCCAAATAAATGCGCCACATGTGGTCAATCCATTCGTTCTGCCGACAATACCTCCGGCATAAGCACCGTCATCTTTACCTGTTTTCGTCGAAAGGATCTTTCCGTGATTCTCGCAATTCCTAAGGTTCGTGCGGCTGCCTGTAACCCTACCATTGAAATAACCAATGATACCACCTACACCATAAGCGGCGGTGATGTCACCTGTATTCTTACAGTTGTCAACAGGGATGCCGGTCCACGAACCGAAATCATACTGCCAACCAACAATTCCACCGGTATCGCCTTGTTTATTGGTTACCTTACCGGTGTTCGTACAGTTACGAAGCTCTATCCTGTTAGGGGCATTGTTATAGCTATGCGTATAACCGACTATACCTCCAACTCCTTGACCATCACCTGTAACCGTTCCATTATTGGTACAACGTTCGATACTGTATGAGCCCTTACCAATCTGAACCTGAATGTATCCTGCGATACCTCCGACCCAGCGTCCTTGGGTGCCCTCCAGTTTTTCTCCGACAACCTCACCGTTGTTCACGCAATCACGAATATTGGCGCTTGTGACACCCCAACCAAGAATGCCACCGGCAACTCCCCAATGGGTAGCGACGATCCGTCCGACATTCTCGCAACGATCAATACTTGACCAATAATTCGATCCAGAGATACCTCCTACCTTATTCTGGGCCTTCATTGTACCTGAGTTCTTGCAATCCGAGATTGGCATATTCTGGGCATAACCGCATATACCACCAGTTCCATTAGTCCAATTAGATCTGAACTGATTGTATATTTTTCCACCTGACAACCAAATATAGTAGACATCTCCGTTAGTCTCTGTTGCGGTGACGCTTCCGGAATTAGAGCAATCCTTGACACTACCAATATATCCATATCCGACAATACCACCAGTGCTGCAATTACCGATGACATCACCAGAGTTCTTAGAGTTGATGACGGTACCTGTTCTCAAGGTTCCGCAGACTCCTCCTACCATTGTCTTACCGGCGATGCTGCCTTCATTGGTACAGTTGTCGAACACCAATTCGTTGGCGTTACCGGAGTCGGACCAACCGGCGATTCCACCGATATAGTTGCCTGTTGACTTGACGTTGGCCTTGTTGACGCAGTTCGTGATCTTTACTCCAGCGGCAGCATTCACGAGACCGCAGACACCGGCAGCGTCATCGAATGTGGAATTGACCGTACCTTCAACGGTCACATCGTGGATATTCGCTCCCTCGGCGATAGCACCGAAGAGGCCGCAGGACCTTTTGGCTGTCTGGTTGATGTTGAGTGTCACGGTCTTGCCGTTTCCGTCAAAGTCACCGACAAACTGTTTCTTCTCGTTAATGGCACCGTCGTAGTAGCCGACAGAAGTTGTGACGGTCTTGATGTTGTCCATCAATTTCACATATTCACCCTTCATATTGTTGCCCTCGTTCACATAGTAGGCGAACGCAAGGAAGTCGGCGGCAGTGGAGATCTGCCAAGGGGCACCCTTGGTGCCGTCTCCGGCAAGCGGCTTGAGGTCGGCTCCGATGGTGCCAAGATCGTAGTAAGCGTTGACCTTGAACTCTTTGTCTGAGACTGTGGTCTTGCTTTCGCTTGCGTTATGGAGATCAACAGTGACAGCCGTCATTGTCAGACCGGCGTTGTAGGAGCCTGGGATGACAGTGGCGTACAGACTATTGCCGTGGTCACCATTCACATTCACGGTCACACCGGCGGAGTAGTTGTTGCCTTCGATCGTGCTGACAACCGGAGAGCCGGAAGTCATATCAACGCTGAAAGCACCGGCGACATTGTTGCCGTTCGAGTTGATGGCGACAACCTTGACAGGAGCGGCAGCGTCAGGATCGATGTTGAATCTGACAACAGAGGTCACGTTCCTCATCTTTACATAGCGGTCCTTTGCGACGGCGCAGGAGATGTTGGCGCTACCGAACTGGCCGTTCTGCTCGCTTGGAACCTCAAGGGTGAACTTGCCTTCCTTCACTTCCTTGGCGGCGGCGCAAGGATAGACAACATAGATCTCACCTTCAAGAGTGGTGCTGAACTCGAAATATCTCTGTCCGGCGAACTTGGAGTCAACCGTAAGAGTGTCTGATTCAGTTCCGTTGGTGACGAAAATCCTGTCACCCTCTGACCAGACTGTCTTACCCTGCTTGGTGATGTCGGTCTTTGTCTGGGCCTCCTCGTCAAAGGAGCAGGTGAAAGTCCTGAGCTCTCCTCTGGTCTGCCCGCCATCGAGAACCTCTTCACGGGCGCAAGCCGCTGACGCTATCGCAAGAGCGGCCACGAAAAGCATTTTTATAGTCTTTTTCATCTTGTATTCAATTAAGGATTACTTGTTCCAGTCCCAACCCGGTTTGTCATAGTCCTCTGTACCGGATGAGTTGTCCGGCTGCTCAGGTTCCTCGTTCTTCTTGACCTCAACCTTGAGGATCTGCCAAGTACCGGCCTTCTTGCTCTCGTCGCTGACGTACTTGAAAGCGATCTGGATGACTGAGCCGATGTAAGCGTCAAGCTTGACTTCCTCGGAGGTCATAACCTCTGAGCCAAGGGTCTCAGGATATGAGAATGTGATGGATGCCGGAGTCCAGTCTCCACCGTCCTTTCTGATCAGGACAGAAGTCTGCTCCTTAGCCACATCAACACTGACGAAGTCCCTAACGATGTGATCGAACACAAGGATAGGCTTCTCGGCGTTCTTAAGGTCAATCTTCTCTGTGTAGAGAGTGGCCTCGGTCGTGTAGTCGGCGTTCTTGTAGCCGGAAGCTCTCCAACCTGTCGAGGCGCTCCAAGACCAAAGTGCGTCAAACGCATAAGGGAATATCGCATTGTTGACAACCACCCCGTTCTCGGCGGTTTTGTAGTCGGCGGTGTAAGGGAATGCCTTCGTAGCGGCCGTGTCAGGGCTTGGCTCTGAATATTCCTCATACTTCACAAGGTAGGCATAGACAAACTTGCCGCCCTCATAGTAACCGATGATCGTGACTGTGCCGCGCTCCTTGACATTGTCAAGCTTGCCGCCCTGGGTGCCGTAAGCGACCTCAGAGGCACTGAGACCTGCGACCTGAACGGAGCCGGTGCCGTCAACGAGGTTGAACGAGCCATCGGACTTGAGGCTCTTCACAACTCCGGTGAGCTGGAAGCGCTGGTATTTGTAGATGTTCGCCAACTTGCTCATCGACGAAACGTCGATGGTCTGTACCTCAGGGATATATGCTTCCTGATTGATGGTGAGTTTCGCGGTGAGGGCACCGTCGGTCTGCTTGAATGTGACAGTGGCGGTGCGTTCCACATCCTCGTTCTTTGAGACGGTGACTTTCACAGGCTGGAGTTCCTTGGAAGGATCTCCCGCCATTGGTTCAACCTTAACCCAGGACGCCGAGTTCTCAACGGTCCATTCGACCGTGGCGGTGAGGTTCACTGTCTCGGAACCTCCGTCCACCTTGAAATTCAGCTCACCCGGATTAACCTTAACTGCAGGATCGCCGTAGCCGGGATCCTTTTTGCATGAGGAAAACGCGAAAATCGCGAGAACCGCTGCGGTCAGTGTTAACAAGTGTGATTTCATTGTGAATAAAATTTGTGATTAGAGATTAATATTTAGTTTCTTTTGAAGTACATCCCATCAGTGTCACTGCTGTTGAAGTTGGCCTGATAGATCACGTCATAGCCAGATGCCAAAGTGGTGGCACTCGTCGAGGTCGCCTTCACGCAGGAGATGCCGCAGATGTAGTGGTTACCCTTTGAGGTTTTCTGTCCCTTGTCCTTGAACACGTACCTTAAAGTGTTAAAGTCCTTGCTCACGCTGAACCACAGCCACTCGTAATCGCTGGCGGAGAAAACCCCTGCTCCCGGAGCGAATACATATTTCCCGGCGGCCCATCCGCTTGTCTGATTCAACTCGGGAAGAAACGACACGAATCTTCCGCCCCCGGCATCAAGTGCGGCACGTCTGTCAAGGAACACCCCAAAGTTGACTGACTGCCCGGCGTAGTCAATCTCCACCACGGCATCCATCACGGCGTTGAAATAAAGCCCCTTGACACCGAGGTTGTTGGTGTGTTCCGTTCCCGACGCGTCTTTCAATTTTTCGGTCTTGAGAGGTTCGCCTAAAGTCAACGGGGAGGCATAGCCAAGGGTGTTGCCTTTACCGAGGGTCTTGTTCGGGTCGAACAACTTGGAGTACAATGTCCAACCGCCCTTGAAATCATCCGCCGAGATCTGGGTCACTGAATATTCAGTAGCGTCAGGGAGGGTGATCTTCGCCGTTCTTGGCTTGCCGGTGGTGTTGGCGGTCCAAGAGAGCGTGCCATTGGAATATGTCAGCCAACCTTCCGAAGCGTTGCCGCTGCCTCCGGAGACAGACTTGCTTCCAGCCTCATCATTTGTCCAAAGACTGTTGGATGTAGAACCAACCTGAAAAGTCTTCTTGAGCGGTTTCGCGGCTGCGTCCCAAGAGTCGAAAGCCTCAAGGGTCAGCTCGTAAGTCCCATCCGTGACGTTGCCGAGTGAGCGGGTCCACTCCTTCCTCATCCCGGAGGTCTTGGCGCTCTTGTAGAAGTCGGCGAGGATCTTCATGGTCGTCACGACAGCGCCACCCTTCTTGAGGGTGAGCACGTAATGATGCACGAACTCGTCATCCGTGCCGGCGGCCCACTTAGCCGTGGCGATTCCATCTGTAACATCAACGTTTAACGTTGACAGTGACGGAGCCGCGTTGGCAAGGCTGAGTGTCGTGTGATTGTATTTCGTCAGGTGCCCCTTGTCGGATGTCGGATAAGAGGACACGATAGGTTCCCCGATGACATCTTTGTTGTAGAAGTCCATCCTCAGCACACGCATGTTGCCGCTGGCGTCGAACTGGAGCAGGTTACCCTGCGAGAAGTCGTTGCAGTCCTTCATCACGGTGGCGCTGGACATATCCTCGTACTTGCCGTTCTCAAGCGCCATATAACGTACAGAGGCGCATCCGAAGACGGAGAAATCGCCCTGCCATACACTGCGAGGGTCGTTCAGAGGGAAATGGAGGTGGCCACCGAACACAATCGCCTGAGAATATTTCCTCAGTACCGGTGTCAACGCATCGGTCGCCCAGTAATGCGAAAGTGTGGACTCCCATATTCCACCCTCCTCGCCCAGACGGCTGCCATAGACGGTGTTCTTGATCATCGGATGGGTGATCACGATGACATATTTCTCAGGCTCGGCCGAGGTGATGGCGGCCAACTGGTTGTCAAGCCAAGTGACGACCGTCGGGTCATAGACAATCGGCTGGTCTCCGTTCGGAGAGACGCACAGGATGTGATAATCCCCGATTACGCAGTGACGTGCCTCGTACTTTGTCCTCATCTCCTGATCCTGGTCTGTCTGGAAATAATCGTTTCCGAACATATTCCTCATATAAGCGACATCCGAGACCATTGTGGAGGCCCAGGCATATCGAGGGACATCGTGATTACCAATTGTGTAGATCATCGGAGTCTTCTTCACGTCAATCTCTGATTCGAGGGTCGATTTGAACAGGCTCAACTGATTGTTGCTCGGCTGATCAATCAGGTCACCTACAACAAGGACTCCGGCCATTCCGTTGGAATCGTTCTCAAGAGCCTTGGCCTTGAACTGCTGGAGAGCGGACTTCCATTTGTTCGCCTGTGCCTGCTGGTTGACGTGCACATCGCTGACCACACCAAGCGAAAGGACAATGTTGCTTGCGTCAAAGTTCTTTGTCTTGTCCGTCGGTTTTGTTATGACGAACTTGGCGGCGTTGTAGATCTTCCCTTTCTCCACTGTAAGCGAAGAATTGTTCTTGGAGTAGCCGATCTCCTTTCCGGCGCTGTTGTAAACCCTCAAGGTATATCCCTTTGAGAGTTTAAGTCCAGGGTAAAGCCCGAACCAATAGGTCTTATCCGGTTCGATGGTCTTCTTCAGGGATGTCGTGGACTCAAACGCGGGGGTTGTGTTGCCGTTGACATTCTGACTGGAGAAAGACACAAGCATATTCTTGCTGATCCTTTCAGAATTGTTGCCTTCGAGCACCACGTATGAAGAGGCAGGCTCGTCAACCTTGAAAGCGAGGAGCGAGAATATGTTCTTGAAGGCAAGCGTGCCGGAACCGTCCGCGCAGCTTGCCACGGTGACAGTCGGCTTCTCAATGGTGTTGCCGTCAAGGTTGCTGGTTGACCAGTTGGCTTTCTGGCAGCCGTCTATTCCCGTGCCAGGAATCATTGCATAATAACCGGAGGCTCCGGCAGGAAGAGTACCGTTGGAAACAAACTTGGCGGTACGCCCGTCAGATGTTATGTCTGTGGCCTTGATGGTTTCTGTTACAAGTGTTTCGCCATCGAGACAAGCGACCTCTATCACATCACCGTCTGTCCAAGTGGATTTGAATTCCGGAGTCGTAGTGTCTTCAAACGAGGCGGTGAACTCAACCGATTCCGGCTGAAGCTCTCCGGCTGCCATGACTTTTCCATTCGGGACTGTGAGCTTGTCGGAATAGACAGACTTGCTGACAACCTTGCCCGAAGCGTCATAGGCGGTGACGGTGTAACCCTGTCCAAGTACGGTTCCCGGCACAAGGCTGATGTAGCAGTCTCCAGACCCGCCGACATTGACCTTGATGACTTTCTGTGCCTCGAACGTAGGTTTTGAGGCCAAGGAAACGGAATAGTCGGAAGTCGAGACCGTGACATCGTAGTTCAGATCTTCCTCGTTGTTGCCTTTCAGTTCGATGGACTTGACGGAAGCGTCGGAGACCTCAACCTTAAGGAACGAGAATATATTCCTGAAGCTCAAGGTTGAAGAGCCTTTGCCGCACTTTGCCACGGCGATTGAACGGGTTGACGAGGTCGATGACGAGACTGTCCAAGACGAAGCGGGATCACATCCGCTGACACCGGTCTCCGCTATGAAGGCGTAATATTCATCACAATCGTCCTTGACGCTCCCTTTCGATGTAAAAGTGGCACTTGCCGAAGACACGGAAGAGGCCGTGATGGTCTCGGATGTGGATTTGCCGTCCTTGACTCCGATGAGATGAATAGCGTCACCGTCCGTCCAGGATGTCTTGAACGGTGTGGCCGCGGAAGCGTCAAGCGTGGCCGTGAATGTGGCGGCATTCACTTCCGGTTCCGGCTCAGGAGTCGGCTCCTGCTTCTCCTTGCAGGATGCCGCCGCAGAGAGAAGCACAAGGGCCGGAAGTAGTATTGAATGATACATTTTCATCTGGTCTGCCGTTAATCAGCCAACGAAGGGATATAACCGTAAGGGACAAGTTCCCAAAGATCTATGAAGCCGTCCTGTGCGTTCCAGGAGTCCTTGAACACAATGGCAAGGTAACGCCCTGTGGCTCCAGAGGTTGAGTTTACTGAGTATTGCGCCTCGCTTGTCGAGAGTGTTCCGCTGATGAACGGAATGCCGAAGTGGCCTTCTGTCTGATAGTCAGCATCATTCGGGTCGTAAGCCTTTGAGCCGACATAGACCACAAAATTCTTGATGTAACGCATAGATGAGGCTGAGTCATTCTCGTAGAATGTGAAGCCTGTGAAGGCATATTCCTCACCTGCGGATGCCATTGTGTCTATTGAAAGCACTTTCGGGAACACCAGTTTGTTGTTGTCAGACTTTGAGCTGTGCCAGCTGTAAGCAGAGCGGTCGAATCTGCCGTCAAAGATCTTCTCAGGTGTGTTGATTCCGTTGTACTGGCCGTTAGTCACCGACACATTCCAGCGACTGCCGTCAAGCTGATAGGAAATGCCATCGGCTGATTTCGTCCAGTGGCTCCAGACAGTGTCCTTTCCCGCCGCAGGGCAGAAAGAGGATGAATATTCAAACCTCTTGCCTCTGAGGGCGTTCGGGAAGGTCACCTCGTTCTCGCCCGGCTTGAGGATCGTCTCGCACTCGACCCACTCATCCTGAAGGTTCTTGTAGCGGAAGCGTGTGGCGACCATCTCGTCCGTGGCCTTGGACATCACGATTTTGGCATCCCTGCCGTCCATTCTCGCGGAAGTGACCGTACGCTCGGAGCGGGATACCATCCAGCTGTCACCGTAAGGTGAGACAGTGATCTCGGCGGCGAGGGACTTGTTGCCGACCGCGTCGTAGTTTACGATGTCGAAAGTGTAAGATCGGTCCTCAAGGTTTCCGACCTCCATAGAGACCTTTCCATCAGAATAGTCGGCGTAGTCGATGCTCTGTGAACTTGCGTAGTTGTCCCAGAAAAGGGTGGCCGTGGTGACAGCCGGATCCATCGGTTTCTCCCAATTGATTATCACACTCTTATAGCCTATCACAGAAGAAAGGTTGACGGCCTTGGCCGGATAATCGTAGCCGCCTTTCTTGACCCACTCCTTATAGATCTCGTCCTGACCACCGCATGAGGAGAGCGCAACGGCCACCCCTACGGTCAGCAAAATGCTCAAATATGTTTTTCCTGTGTTCATAGTCTCAATTTTCTGTTTTGGTTACCCGGCCATAAAGAGATAGTTCTCCGAACTGTGCGGCGGCATTGGCCGCGTCAGGCATCTCCCATGCCACGTAAGACGTTAGAACTACCCTTAGGTAGCGGAAATGGTAGTAGGCATCCGGATAGGCCTCGCTGTCCAACTCGAAATCATTGCCTTTGTTGAAATACTCCCTGTCTTCCTGGGTGACAACTCCAGGTGTGCCATCATCAAGATAGCCGGATGGTTTGAACTGGATGAACTTGCCAAGGCACTTCCAGCTGTCATCGAAGCCGTGTTCTCCCTCTCCGGGAACACCGGACGGATTGTTGCTGCCCCAAAACTCGAAGTTACGGATGTGCGCGTCACCGAAGATCTGTGGATAGTCAATTCGAGGAAGAGTGGCGATACGGCTGAGTTCCACCTCGCACCCAAGATCAATTGTGAACCAGCAAGGGATAGGAGCTTTGTCGACGGCAAGGAAATGCGGAGATTTCGACTCTCCGGAACCATCCCAGAGACCTTTGACAGGGAAGGAAGACCTCTCCGACTCATACTTGAACAGATTGTCGTCGAGACTCCAGACTGCGCCACTGTTATAGGAGAAGCCTTTGGCGTTCCCTGGCTTGCCGTCAACATCCACTGCCGTCGCCGCCTTAGGAATCATGATCTCAGGCAGCGGAGCCAGCACTGTTTTGACAGTGTCGGAGATATTCCCCCAACGGTCACGCACATATACTCCGAACACAGCCTCTGTGGCCTCAATTCCCCTTCGTGTGAGGGTTATGTCATTGCTGGCCGTAAAGAGGGTTGTGACCTCCTTCCACTTTATATCACTTACCGGCTTGTCGGCGTTGTCCACATTCTCGTCGCGAAGCAGACAGACGGCAAGATCAGACTTGCTGTCGTTGCCTGTGATCTTGACTTTCACGCCTCCGGCGGCGGCTATCATGGTCGGTGTCACTTTACGGATGGCCGGAGTCTCCGGAGTGAACTTGACAGTCACAGGTTTGGACTTAACCTCGTTCACGTTGAAGGAACACACCTCAATTTCATGCTCATCGGTGTCGGCGTAACCCTCGACCTTGAGGCTGTCCACGTAGCGGGAGACCTTGGCCTCGACATTGACACCGCCACGGGTGTAGGAGGCAACCACGCCCTTGATGTTCTTGTCATCCGGGATCTTGACCCAGAGGACGGCTCCTCCGCTTATCGGCTTTACCTTTGTTACCTCCACAGGCTGCGGGGCCGGGAGGCTTTCATCAAGCTGGTCGAGCCTTCCGTGGTTGTCCTCGGCGCAGCCGAAAGCCAGAAGCAGGGCGGAAACTATTATAGATGCAACTATTGTTCTTTTCATTTGCTATGATTCTTAACTGTTACCAACCAATGTTCTGCACGAGGTTTGGATTGACCTCGATGTAAGGTGTGTAAATCGGCCAGAAGTAATCCTTGAGACCGAATTTCTGCTCGTAGATGAACTTCTTGACGTAGTAGTCCTCAGGATTCTTGGCGGTGATGTCGAACCCGTATATTCCTTTCTGGTACTCGGCGGCGGCCTCCTTCCATCTGCGAAGATCCCAGAACCTCTGACCCTCGAAAGCCAGCTCGTTGAGACGCTCCCTGTGGATGATGGCACGCATTCCGACCTTGGTGTTGTAGTAGCCAGGACTGTTGCTGTAGGTGTCCCAGGCGGTCTTCACGTCAGGGATCTTCGCGCGCTCACGGACGGCGTTGATGTACTTGAACAGGTCACCACTGTGCGCTCCGTTCGGGCCTTCCGCCTCGTTGATCGCCTCGGCATAGAGGAGGTAGAGGTCGGACAGACGGATCATCGGCCAAGGGTACCATGTGGTGCCGGAGCCGGTGAATGTGTTGTTGCCAGTCCAGGTCGCCTGAATCGGGAAATGCTTCTTCGGGAAGAATCCTGTCACCGGACCTGTCTGGTTGCCTCTCTTGGCATGTGTACCACCCATCCTGCAGGCCACATAGTGAACATCCTCCGGTTTGAGGTCGTTGAAGTTACCAAGCTGCCCGAGCCAGTTGCCTCCGTCGAATCCGAGAGAGGCGTAGTACCGCGGCTCTCGGTCGAAGTTGAGCTTGATGGTGGTGTAGCCCTTGCAGATGTAGTAGGCATGCTGGTCATCGCCGACACGCAGATCCATCGGGTTGATGTTCGCCCATTCGGAATCGTTGGCGATAGGAAGCCCGTGCACGGTGTAGAACTGCTCGGCAATCTTGAGCGGAACGCCGATGAATATGTAGCCTCCGAGCATGTCGGTGAACCCGTTGAGGATCGGCATGCAGAGCTTGTGGTAGATATTCATTGTACTGGGATTCGGCTGTGTATTGCCCCAGATGAGCTCGCTGTTCCACTTCTGGTTGAATGCGTTGCGGAGGGTCAAAGTGGTCTTGAGGGAGTCTGTCATGCGGTAGGTGATGTCATCGCCCTCGTAGAGGGAGATGTTGGCCTCCTCGGAGACTGCGATGGCCTCGCGGCAGGCCTCCATGGCGGCTGTCCAACGGACGAGCTTCTCATCATCTGTCTTCTCCGGAAACAGCCTCGTGGTTCCGTCTGTGTCCACGAGAGCCGCCTGTTCGGAGTTGCCGTTGAAAAGCGGGCTGGCGGCATAGACCGCTACCTTGGCCTTGAAGGCGGCACAGATGGCCTTGTTGACGCGACCATATTCATCAACCGATGGATTGATGAGCGGAAGGTCAGGCATCGCCTTGTCCAGAAGTTCAATGATAAAGTCGAAGCACTCATCGATGTTGTTGCGGTGGACACGAACCTCATCGACAGAGGAGTCGATAGGGAGGCTCTCGCGTACAATCGGGACCGGTCCCCACTTGCGGACAAGGTTGAAGTGGAAGTAGGCCTTGAGGAATGTCACCTCGGCGATCCACTGCGCCTTCTCCGTCTCATCCATGTCCGGAACCTTACCGATGTTGTCGACAAAGATGTCACAGCAGCGGATTCCTTTGTACATGTCTGCCCAGTCGTTGGCGAACACGCTGTTGGCGGTCATGTTGCCTCTGGCGATGTAGGACATCGTGAACGGCACACGGCCGGTTGTGTTGGTCGTGGTACGGCCATAAAGATCCCAGTACTCATCGCTTCCGAGCATGGCCGGGTCGTTGCCCATAGAACCCTCAAGGGTCATGTAGGAATAGCAGGTGGCCAGATAGCGGATAGCCGAGGACCTGAGGTTGAACGCGGTCTCGATCGACGGCAGACCGTCGTCAGGAACCACGTTGAGGAAGTCGTTGCAGCCCGCCGACCCCAGCAGCAAGGCCGCGGCCGCAAGGGAGGACGCTATTGATTTATGAATATTCTTGCACATGTTCATAGTCGAAGATTATTTGAATGTCACGTTCACACCGATGTTGAAAGTCCTCTGGATCGGGTAGTTGAATCCCTCTCCGGCGAGCTCCGGATCCCAGAGTTTGAACTTGCTCCAGCACAGGAGGTTGTTGCCCTGGAAGTAGACGCGCAGATTGTCGATGTGGATCTTGTTGGTAAGCTTCTGAGGAAGGGTGTAGCCGAACTCCATCTGCTTGAGACGGACGAAGGAGCCGTCCCTCATCCACCAGGTGCTGACCTGTGTGTTGTTGTGGTTCTCGTAGGCGCTGTAGCGTGGGTAGAGGGCGTAGATGTCACGGTTGTCCTCGCTCCAGTGGCTGTCGGAATAGGCCTTCAGAAGCTGTCCGTTGTTGACAAACGGAGCTGTTCCATACTTGTTGTACTTCGTGCTGTAGGCGCTTGTGGCGTCAATCCAGAAAGACTCGCGTCCCAGACCTTGGAAGAACACCGAGACATCGAAGCCCTTGTGACCGAGGGACACACCGAACCCGTAGATGATCTCCGGGGAGGTCGGATAGCCGATCGGCACCATGTCCGCGTTGGTGATCACACCGTCACCGTTGACGTCGGTGTACTTGATGTCACCGCCGCCGTACTGGCTACCGAAAGCGGCCTGCGAAGGGCTGTTGGCGGCATCCTCATCATCGATGAACAGACGCTCGGCGATGTAACCCCAGGTCTGCCTGATCGACCTGCCGGCGTGCTGGCGGTAGGATTCAGGGTAGGTAGGCTCCTCATAGACATCATACTTGCCGGTGGAGTAGGTGAAGTTCGCCCTCGCGGACGCCCAGAGGCCGCTGGCCCAGGCCTGCTTGTAGTCGGCCTGGATGTCGATACCCTTAGAGCGGGCCTGGCCGATGTTGCCGTAGACGGCGGCCTGGAGACCCATGGTGTTAGGGATGTCGGCGCGCTGCATGAATATGTCGGTGCGGTGCTCGGTGAAGTACTCGGCGATGATGTCGAGCTTTTTGAATAGACCCAGCTCGAGGGCGTAGTTGCTCTTGTAGGACTTCTCCCAGGTGATGGCCTCGTTGGCGTAGCGCACGACTCCGATACCGTTGTAGCTCACGTTTCTGGTCTCGCCGAAAGATGCTCCCAAACCGCTGTTGTTCATGCTCATCTCCGACAGGTAGTAGAAACGGTTGGAGCTTGAGCCGATGTTGTCGTTGCCGACAAGACCGTAGGAGTAGCGCAGCTTGAGATTGCTGACCACCTTGGTCAACGGCTTGAACCACTTCTCGTTGGACATCATCCACGCGAGACCCGCCGAAGGGAAGAATCCCCAGCGGTGGGATTTGTGGAAACGCTCAGAGCCGTTGTAACCGAAGTTGTATTCAATGAAATACCTCTTGTCGTAGCCGTAGGTGAAACGTCCGGAAAGGCCGGCGTTGCGCGATGGCAGGGACAGCTGGAGTGAGCCGGCGTTGGCGGTCAGGGACTCGCTGGCGGTGAAAACCAGAAGTCCTGTCACGTCGTGCTTTCCAAATGAGCGGTTGTAGTTCAGGCGGGTCTCGGAGTACATCGTGTTCTTCACCGTCTTCCCACTCTCGGAATATGTCAGGTAGTCCGTTCCGTTTTCGTTGATGCGGTTGACGTGGTACTCTCCCGTGTAGGAGTCGTAACGATCCAGCCTGTACCAATAAGGATTGAACTGGCGGTTCACTGTAAATTCAGACAACCTTGTGAGGTTGAACAATGTCATGAACGACAGACCCTTGGTGATGAACTTGAGATCCTGCTCAAGCTGTACGGCGGCGATCATCTGGGAGCGCTGGTAGTTCTTGTAGCCCTTGACAAGGTTGGCATAAGGGTTGATGTAGGAGCCATCCTCGTAGTTACCGAACATGATGTGCTGGATCCCCACGTGCTCGTCGTCCACCGGGTAGTAGGCCGGGAAGAGCACAGGGTCGGAGTGCATGATCTGACGGTAGACATCGCTACCTCCGTTCAGAGGGCCTTGATAGTCCCTGAAGTTACCGGTCAGGCGGACAGCCAGCTTCGTTGTCGGGGTGACGTTGATGTCCACGTTGGAGCGCAGGGTGTAGTTCTTGTCGTCGATGTTGTTGTTGAAACTGTTGCGCTTATCGACTTTCAGAACACCCGTGTCCTCGGTGTAGGCACCGGACACATAGTAGGTCGCAACCTTGCCTCCACCACGCGCTGAAACGTTTGCGCGGTAGCTTGTGGCAAAGTCCTTGAAAAGCATATCGTACCAATCGTTGGCCGGATAGATGAGGCGGTTGGCGCCCGGTTTTCCGGTCTGCTCGATCTTGTCGTAGGTGTACATCAACTCTCCGAGAGGGTCACGGGTGGAGATGGCCTCGTTGTACGACTTCATGTAGGTCACAGGGTCGGCGAGTTCCACGACATCGGTCGGGGCGGAGATCGAGGTCTCGACACGGGCGAAGATCTTCGCCGGACCTTCCTGGCCGCGCTTTGTGGTAACGAAGATGACACCGTTCGCTCCGCGGGCTCCGTAAAGGGCCGTCGCCGTGGCGTCCTTCATGATCGAGAAGCTCTCGATGTCGTCCGGCTGAAGGCGGGCGAGGTCAGTGGAGGTAAGCTCGATGTTGTCGATGAGGATCAGAGGGCTGGTGTTCGCGCCGAACGTGGTGATACCACGCACGAAGAAGTCGGCGTTGTCCTGGCCAGGCTCACCGGTACGCTGGTAGGCGATCACACCGGCCACGTTTCCGGCCAGGGCGGTGGTGAGGTTGCTGGAAGGAACCTTCAGGGTCTTGACATCAACCGTGGAGATGGAGCCGATGACGCTCTCCTTCCTCTGTTTACCGAAGGCGACCACAGTCACCTCGTCAAGTTCGTTTGCCGCGTTTTTGAGTTTCACGACGAAGTTGGTCATAGTACCGACCTGCAGAACCTGAGTCTCCTTTCCAAGGCACTCAAACTTTAGCTTGTCGGTAGGCTTGACACCGGTCAGCTCGAACGAGCCGTCAAGGTCGGTCATCACACCTCGGGTGGAACCCTCGACGGAGACCGTCGCTCCCGGCATAGGCTCGCCAGTCTCCTCCTCGTAGATCACACCCTTGACGGTCTTGGTCTGGGCCACGGCCGCAACGGTGCTCAGGATGAGCGCAAGCGTCATTGCGATCTTTTTGAAAGACATAAACGTTTTTATAAAATTTGTTGTTTAATTAAAGTGTTACCTATCTTTAATATATGAGTCCTACTTGATAATAAACCGATTTAACCAATGCGTACCAAAAACTCTCGGCGCAAAGATATGAAAAACAAATTTAGCCACAATTTAACAAAAAACAATAGTTTTACGTATATTTGACCTATGAAATTTAATTTGTTTAACGCAGGATTGTTCCTGCTTCTCTGCGTCGGGGCAGCCGCGCAGCAGCCTTCCTCCAAGGCAAGTTATGTAGATCCGTTCATCGGCACCGACGGAATGGGACACACTTTTCCGGGGGCGTGCGTGCCTTTCGGCGGAGTCCAGCTTAGTCCTGACACGGACACCATCCCTCACAATGTGAACGGGAAATACCAGCCGAGGGCTTATGAATATTGTGCCGGCTACCGTTACTCAGACCCTACGATCGTCGGGTTCAGCCACACCCACTTCAGCGGCACGGGACACTCCGACCTGGGCGACATCCTCCTGATGCCGACCACGGGAGCGCTGATACTTAACCCCGGCACGGCGGACAACCCTGACGGCGGCTACCGCAGCCGCTTCTCGCACTCCACGGAGAAAGCCTCGGCGGGACGCTACGAGGTGACGCTGGACGACTACGGCGTAAAGGCCCGTCTGACCGCCACCACGAGAGTCGGAGTCCATGAATATTCATTCCCGAAAGGAGTTGACGGACAGGTGATTCTGGATCTCATCCACGGAATCTACAACTACGACGGCAAGACCCTCTGGGCGGAGGTTCAGGTGCGGAACGACACCCTCCTGACCGGCTACCGCATCACCAACGGCTGGGCCCGCACAAACTACACCTACTTCGCGATCTCCTTCTCGCAGCCTATTTCTGAATATGGCTACGCGGACCGGGAGAAGATCAATTATAAAGGAGGCTGGAGCAAGTTCAACCAGTACCACAACTTCCCGGCGATGGCCGGACGCAAGCTGGTGGCCTGGTTCAAGTTCGCGACTTCCAGGAACCCGGAACTGACCGTGAAGGTTGCCCTGTCGGCCACAGGTGCCGAAGGGGCGCTGAAGAACCTTGCGGCGGAGGCCTCCGGGAAGTCTTTCGACCAGATCGCCGCCGAGGCGACATCCGCTTGGGAGAAAGAGCTTTCCCAGATTGAGATCCAGGGAACCGAGGACGAGAAGAGGATGTTCTACACTTCCCTCTACCACACGATGATCAACCCGTCTGTCTATATGGACGTTGACGGGAAGTACAGAGGCCTCGACCACGAGATCCATCAGGCCGACGGCTTCACGAACTACACAGTGTTCTCACTTTGGGACACCTACCGTGCCGAGCATCCGTTCCTGGCCCTGTTCAAGCCGGACCGTGACAGGGACATGGTGGAGTCGATGCTGGCCCACTACGACCAGAACGTGCTGCACTTCCTTCCTGTCTGGAGCCATTGTGCCAACGAGAACTGGTGCATGAGCGGCTACCATGCCGTCCCTGTGCTGGCCGACGCCATCACCAAAGGGCTGGACATCGACCGCGACCGCGCCCTTGAGGCGATGGTAACCACCTCAAAAGCAAACTGGTACGCCGGGCTTGGGGAATATATGAGGCTTGGCTATGTGCCTTACGACAAGATCTCCACCGCCGCCAGCAACACGCTGGAATATTCCTACGATGACTGGACCATCTGGCACACCGCCTGCCTCACTGGCAATGAGAAAGTGGCCGATGAATATCTCGCACGCGCGCAATATTACAGGAATGTCTTTGACACGGAACTCGGTTTCGCCCGTCCGAAATACGCTGACGGCTCCTTCAAGAAGGATTTCGACATCATGCAGACGATGGGCGAGGGCTTCATCGAGGGCAACTCACTGAACTTCTCTTTCCACGCCCCGCAGGACGTTTTCGGCGTGATGGCGCTGATGGGCGGCGAGAAGAGGTTCATCTCCGCGCTGGACGAACTCTTCTACCACGATCTTCCTGAATATGCCTACGCAACCAACGAGGACATCACGAAAGACTGCCTGATCGGTGGCTACGTACACGGCAACGAGCCGAGCCATCATATCCCTTATCTCTATGCCTGGACAAGCCAGCCGTGGAAGACACAGTACTGGATGAGGGAGATCATCAACAGGATGTATCGTCCTGATATTCACGGATTGGGAGGGAATGACGATTGCGGTCAGATGTCCGCTTGGTACATCTTCGGCGTGCTTGGATTCTATCCTGTCTGCCCCGGAAGCGACCAGTACGTGTTCGGCGCTCCGTACCTTCCGTACGCCCGTATCGCCCTTCCTAACGGCAAGACCCTTGAGGTGAAGGCCAACGGCGTGAGCGACACGAACCGCTATGTCAAGAAGGTACTGCGCGACGGTGTTGAGTTCAAGAAACTCTACATCACCCACGAAGACCTCCTCCAAGGAGGCACCCTCGAGTTCGTCATGGCCTCCAAGCCGAACAAGGCCCGCGGCCAGAAGCCTGCCGACAAGCCATACTCGCTTTCCGCAAAAGCAAAGTAACTTTCCGCGGAGGGTAAGCCTCTGTTTCACAGTATATTAAGCGAAGTCCTTCAGCTGATATCAGCTGAAGGGCTTCGCTTTTGTAATTGATTTTCAATCGCTTACTCCCCACTGCGTTCGGAGAAAGTTTTTGGGCGCTGTGCAGCTCTTCGGTTCTGATACGCTGGTGGTCGCTGAGCTCGTCAAAGCGTCTGCCAGCGTACGGTAACAGAGTCTGCCGAACCATGGTTGGTGAGCCCGAACCATCGGGCTAGCCGCTTAGATAGGTTCCAAGTGGTATTTAGTAACCTTCAAAAAATAACCTGCATCATCTTAAGGAATCTTTTCGGTCTAGATCTCTTTTCTCATCAGTCATGTGCCACCGGCACACTCCTTCTTCAAAAAAAGATCTATCCTCGAAAATCTTCTCTTAATCTGAAGCAACTTATTTTTTTCATGTTACTTAAGGGAGTAACAACCGAAAATATTTCTGTTTTTTATAATCCGTATATGTTTCTTTTCGTTATTTACATTTATTGTGCATATTATTGCTGTTCAAATGTTTGTTTAAAATTTGAACTATGTATTTCAATGAAAAGAGACAAGAGCTCGCTCCGTTCGTCAACCTGCGGAGCGACGTGGGCTTCAAGGCCGTGTTCGCGGACAGGAACAACAAGGACATCCTCATCGGGGTGCTGAACCAGATCCTGCCTCCCGAGGCGAGGATCGAGGACATCAAGGAATATTCCGACCGGGAGCAGCAACAGGATGTGATCTACGGGAAGAAGACGGTGCTCGACCTGGTCTGTGTGGACAAGGACGACAGGACGTTCATCGTGGAGATGCAGGCCTCGGAGGAGGACAGCTTCTTCGAGAGGTGCGTCTATTACGCGTCAGGACTGTACCATCTGGAACTGTCGGAGGGGGATCTGTACGGGAAGCTCCACCCGGTCTATGTGGTCTCCTTCCTGAACTATCGCCTGAGGCACGACGACGAGTCGCTCTGGGACACCGACCACTTCATCTCCTACTGGCAGTTCACGGAAAAACGCACCGGAATGGTTGCGAATCAGACAATTAGTGTTATCTTTGTGGAGATGACACTGTTCACCAAGACGCTGGAGGAGTGCGTGACGGAGTCCGACAGGCTGTTCTACATATTCAGGAACAGCGGTGGCTTCCAAAAGATTCCGGAGTGGATCGAGGAGGCCGGAGGAATCTCCAGACGGCTCGCCGAGGCGTGCGAGGTGGCGGCGTTCGACAAGGAGAAGAAACTTAAATACGAGATCGACAAGATGAACGAGAGGGACATTCTGGCGCAGCGCGTATTCGCCGAGCGCAAGGGCTTCGAGAAAGGCTATGCCGACGGAGAGGCCAAAGGAATCGCAGATGGCATGGCCCAAGGTATGGCCCAAGGTATGGCCCAAGGTATGGCTGAAGGCATGGCCCAAGGTATGGCCCAAGGTAAGGCTGAAGGTAAGGCTGAAGGAATAACCGAAGGTAAGACCGAAGTAGCCAAGGCCATGCTTGAAATCGGTATGCCGATAGGGCAGATCCTACAGTTGACCGGGCTTACCAAAGAGCAGATAGGGGCTTTAAGGTGATGTTTTTAACTGCCATTGCCAAAGAAAGAAGGCGGCCGGGGTTTCCGGTCGCCTTCTTTTGTTGGATTGACTGAATGCAGGATTACTTCTTGAAGTACATGCTTTCTTCGTTGCTTCCGTTGTAGTTGGCCTGATAAATCACGTCATATCTGCCTGCAATGGAAGCCTTGTCGGTTGAAGTGGCCTTCGGAATAGAGATTCCGCAGATGTAGTACTTGCCGTTACTGGTCATCTGACCTGCACCATAGTACTGGTACTTTAGGGTCTTCAGGTCTTCGCTTACCGTGAACCAGAGCCACTCGTAGTTGGAATCAGAGAATCCCTTGTCACCAGGAGCAAAGTTGTAGTTGCCCCAACCGTTTCCGCCAGAACATTCAGGAATATATGTGCAGAACTTTCCGTCTGCGGCTTTCTGGGCTGCGCGGCGGTCAAAGAACACGCCGAATTTGACAGTCCTTTCATTGTAGTCAATCTCGACACAAGCGTCCAGAACCGAATCAAGATAAAGGCCCTTGATGCCAAGGTTGTTTGTGTGCTCTTTGCCAGCGGCATCCTTCAAGGTCTCTCGCTGACGTGGCTCACCGAATGTGACAACAGTTTTGTCCGCATTGGTGTTACCCTTACCCAGTGTCTTGTTAGGGTCAAATAATTTCGAGTAAAGCGTCCAGCTTCCCTTGAAGTCGTTGGCTCCGATCTGGGTGAAGATGTAGGTGTGACCGTTGTCAAGCACAACCTTTCCGACGCGTACGCTACCGGTCTTGTTCTCCCCGACTGTAAGGACACCATCCTTCACTGTGATCCACTTGCTAGCGCTCTCAACCTTCGCATAGACATCATGGACTTTATATTCCTCATCGCCGATCCAATAGTTGAACTCTTTGGCGTCAACACCCTGAACGATCTCGGTCGTCTTTCCTGCCGTGATGTTCGTGACCTCAAGCGCATTGCCGTAGGTGGTAGTCTGGATGTGGGAGATGAGGTTGGTGTTGGTGTACTCTCCACCTACAGGCCAGATGGCGACGTAAGCGGTGGAGGTGCATTTCACCGTGTCAACAATGGCAGGGACGGTGATTGCACCTTTCGTGCTTGACTTTTCAGGAGAATCAAGCATCAGTTCAATCTTGTTGTACTGTGCGTCTCCACCAAGCGTTATTGTGGTCTCGCCCTGTTTGACTCTGGTTCCCTCCGGATAAGACACCACGATCTTTGCGATACCGGTCTTGTAGGCGAGTGATACGGAGCCCTTACCTCCTGACAGGCCGCTGACAGGGGTGGAGCCAACAATCACCTGATGTGCCATGGCATCAGCAAGCGTACCTTTCTGACCGCTCAAATTCACAAATGTCGGAGCGGATCCATAGTTCACGAGATTAGTCTCGTTGTTGTCAACATAGACGAAAGCCGTTTCTGCGTCATTCGGCACGGCCACACGGTTGCTGAATGACGCGGTCTTGCCTTCTGCCGCCTCGCCTCTGAGGATCTGGGTTCTTCCCACTGAAGTACCGTCAGCCTTCGCGAAACGTATACGGAGGAAATCCTTGGCTGTGAAAGCAGTCTTCATGCCCTCACCTTGTGCGGACGGAAGGGTAGCCTCGATTGTCAAGGCCTTCACGGTAGCGTTTTCATCCTTGAACTCCTTCACATCCTCTCCCTTGTCGCAGGCTGAGAACATTGCCATTGCGGAAAGAGCGCAAGCGAATGTCAATAATATTTTTTTCATCTGAATATAATTCTAGTTGTGGATAATGACTGTTAGTTCCAGTAAGGATTGCCCTGACGCTCCTTCTGAGGAATCTCCCAAGTGAAGCCTTCGGCAGGAATCTGAGTCTCGCTCCAATGGTTCGCTCCACGGGCGTTCTGAACGCCCCAGCGCTTCTGGTTGAAGAACGCCCAATCGCCTTCTCCCCACATCTCGATGCGCCACTGAAGTTTGACCATCTCCATTACACTCTTGCCAGGCATCGTGTTGTCGCATGTCATGGCGGTGGCGCCGCTCTTTGTGCGGGCCGCAAGCAGTTTGTCAAGCAATGCCTTTGCCTGAGCGTCCTGCCCACCCTGAGCGTATGCCTCAGCGACCATCAGCAAGACGGCTGAGGAACGGAGGTATATGTTGTCGGATGTGGTAGCCTCGTTCGTGTGGTTTTTGTAACCGATAGCCGAGGATGCCGCCCATTTGAGAGACGTGTATTTCGGCATAGTGTACTGGTACCATGTCGTGTCTGCTCCGTTGTTGGTGTAAACGTGGAAATCCTCGAAATCCTCAGGGAGAATGCAAGCCTTGCGGCAGTCATCATCCGAAAGTGCGTCATAGATTCCTTTGTCCACCTGATAGTAGCCTGAAGGGCTGCGCTTGAGGGCATTGAGACCTGCGTTAGTCCAGAAGATGTTGGATGAGCCTCTGGCACCGCCGAAAATCGCCTCTGGATTCTTCTCCAGATTGTAGAAGGCGTTCTGTGTGGCGTTGAAGTCGGATCCGTTCCAAGAGGTTCCCTGAGGCAGGGATGCGGTGACACCAGCGCGAGAGTTCACAGAGGCCAACAAGCTTGCCTTCATACCATAATCTTCTGCGTTGATCAGGTTAGGGAAATGGCTGAGGAGGTCATTCCCCGCCTCTATCACGGTCTTCCAGTCCTTGCTGTCGAGGGCGGCGCGACAACGGTAGTACTGTGCCACGGCACAGTCTATGTCGTAGATCTGGGCAGCCTCGTTACCGATGGTATAGCCTTTCTCTCCGAGCGTGGAATCGTGGAAAAGATCCACTGCCTCCTTGAGCGTAGTGTTGATCCAACTCCAGGTCTCGGCGACCGAAAGCGGAGCCTTGGCGGCATTATAGGTGTAGGCATCGTAGATCGGCCAGCCCTGCTTTGTAGTGGAGGTTACATCCTGAAGGTCTGTGTAGCGCTCCATCAGCATCATGTAGCAGATAGCCTTCATTGTCAGTGCCTGGGCGCGGCTGGAACCCATTCTTGGATACTTCTTGACACGCTCCTCGGTAAGGAAGTCAAGCGCCTTGAGTGCGGGTCCGAGCTTGAGTACAGGGGCGAGATAGTAGCCATAGTTCTGGATCTCCTGATCTGTTCTCCAATAAGTGTTGTTTGCAAGATTCTGATACCAAGTCGAGTATGTTCCTTGATTCAGTCTATCTCCTTCAACCACATCGCCAGACTGGCAGAAACGGCGAAACTCAAAATTGGATTCGTAAGCGGAAGCGTTGGAATAGCCACCGGCGATCGCAGCGTTGTAGATGTTGATGTAACCCGGCAGAGAACCAACGAGACCTGTCAGAACCTGCTGCTCAGCTTCCTCGCTTCCATTGATGAATTCTGCCATCTCATCATCCGTGAAATAGTTCGGATTGTTGACATCCAGCAATGAGGTGCAGGATGAAAAGCTCAAGCCAAGGATCGCGGCAGCCAAAAGACTTTTATATGTTTTCATATTTATTCGCGTTTAATTTTAGAAATCAAGATTCAAACCGATGGTGAGAGTCTGCATCTGTGGGTAGATGAAGGTGTCAACCTCTTTTCCTCCGATTGTTGAGAAAGTAGGATCCACACCTTTCTGCTGAGAGAAAATCAACACGTTGTCAGCTGAGACGAACGCACGGAGGGCACTGATGTTGACTTTTTTTGTGAGTTTCTTAGGCAGGGTGTAGCCGATGGTCACGTTCTTCACACGGAAGTAGCTTGCGTCAAAGAGGCTCATGTCTGTGTAGTTGTGAGAGCCTGGCAGCAAAGATCCATCAAGATAGTAACTGCTTGCGCCTGAACTTGGGAACCACTGCATAGGGTAATAGGCACTGGTGTTGTCCGGATTCCAGGTGTTGCCCACGAGATCCTTTGAGACAGGAATACGCTGTCTGCCCATAGATGAGCCGCGGAACAGATGCTGGGAGTACTCCATAGAGAAGAACTTGCCTCCGATCTGGTAAGCGGAAACGACGCTGAAATCGAAATCTTTCCATTTCAGGCTGAGGGTAAGACCTCCGATCCAATCAGGAGTGGCTGATCCTACCTCGTAGTAAGATGCGTCTGCCGCCACGTCTGTCTTGACATTGTCACCCACCTTATAGTTGGCGTAACGTCCTCCGTGCTCGTAGACACCTGTGGTCTCGTTCATATTCACATCATAGTAAGTGACTCTGTGCCAATAAAGCGGAAGACCGGATTTTTCGTCCACACCGGCATATTTAGGCATATAGAGGTTGAAAAGATCCTTCCCTTCTCCACGGAGGTAGAATATTCCTCGTCCGGCGTGGCTTGCAGTTCCGGCCTGCGCCATATCCTCAGTCGCGACGGTCCAGCAGCCCTTAGGGAGATCCATGGTCTCGTCGTAGTTCGGAATCTGGTCGGCAGGGACGCTCAGAAGCGTGGTGCGGTAGTGTGTTCCGTTGATGCCAACGCTGAGGGTGAGATCTTTCTTGCGGATGATGTCAGCGTCGAGTTCTATCTCGAATCCTCTGTTGCGGACCTTGGCAGCGTTTCCAAGAACGGTGGTGTAGCCGGCGCTGGCGAGAGGGGAGACTGACTGATTGAAGAGAGAGTTGACAGTCTTGTGGTCATAGAAGTCAAGCGCACCGGTGATGCGGCTCCTCAGGACACTGAAGTCAAGGCCGAGGTCAAACTGGTGGATGTTCTCCCAAGTCAGGTCGGAACGAACCAAGTCGTTGCCGGTTCTGATGGCGGTTGAGGCAGGAACGCCGGTACCGCTTGAGCTTGTCTGCCACGTGGCGACAGCATAGTACCAGTAGTGGTTGAGATAATAAGAGGTAAGACCATTGGAGTTACCCGTCACACCATAGCTGGCGCGCAGCTTGGCGTTGTCAAGCCATGTCTTCATCTCCTTAAGGAAGCTTTCCTCTGAGAAACGCCAACCGGCTCCGACTGACCAGAATGTACCCCAGCGGTTGTCCTTTGTGAACTTGGAGGCGGCATCACGCCTGAGGGATCCAGACAGATAATATTTGCTGTCGTAGTTGTAGTTGAAACGGCTCAGGTAAGACTCTGTCCTGTAGATGTTTGTACTGAAGCCAGGGGTAGTGGAGTTCTCACCACCAGCGTTGACATAGCGGCCGATGAAGTTTCCGGCGATGGCATAACCCGGAATCAGCTCGTAACCAGTGCCGAAATTGAGGTCATCCCTGTTCAGATCCTCATACTCGTGACCTAACATAGCGTCAACGTGATGCTTGCCGAAGTCCTGATTATAGGTAAGGATCTGCTGGGTGTTGATGATTCGGCGCTGGTAGGTCTTGATACCGAATCCTCCGTTAGGAGTTCCGCGGCCCGCGACACTGTTCACGTACATCGTACGTTTCCAGTGTGACTCGTCCATATTGAAGTTCACGTTGAAGTTGAAATACTTCAGGAAATTGACATCGGCGAACAGACGGGTTGTCCATGTTGAGATGTCCTGACGCTCGATGTTGGTCTCGGCGATGTACTTGAAGTCACTGCCATAAGGACTTGTGGCGACACCGAGCGGTGAATACGAGGCGTTCTTGGTGTTCAGAATCTTGTCACCGTTGGCATCGAGAACATAGTCACCGTTCTTGTCAATGGTGTAGACTGGCTCGATTGGCTGCCATCCTTTGACGTGAAGCATGGCGTTGCCATACGCTCCACCGATCTGACGGGAGCCCCACTTACCGGCCTGAGCTCTGGTGCTGGTCTTTGAATAGCCGACATTGGCGCCGATCTTCAGCCACTTGAGAGCCTGGGCATCGACATTCATACGTCCGCTGTAACGCTTGTACGAGCTCGCAATCAAGAATGAAGGCTCGTCCTGATAACCTAGGGAAGCGTAGTAGTGGATCTTGTCTGATCCGCCGCTGGCCGAAAGGTTATATTCCTGACGGAAGGCTTTTTTGAACATAATGTCAGCTGCGTCACCATTGTAGAGCAGCCTTGCGTCCTTGTTGATTTTTCCGGTTACTGGATCGACAAGGTAAGCACCGCTCATAGTCGCGGATGCGTTCGAGCCGGATCCCGTAGGCGTGTAGATCGCCCCAGGAACATTGTAGGCCATATTGTTGCCGAGTGCGTTCTTCTGGAACTGGGTCTCGCTTCCGTTGTAGTCGAACAGGTGCTGGCTGGCAAATAGCCTTGCCTCCTCGTCTGTGTGGTTCGGAGTGGCGATGTTTGTGTAGTAGTTGCCGTTCGCATCAACTCCAGGAAGACCTGTTCCGTTCACGCCGTAACGGTAAGAGTTGTAGATTGACTGCCAGGCATATTCATAATACTCAGCGGCGGTGTCGATCGAGTTGACGTTGTAGTTTCCGATGGAGTTCCATCCCCAGCGGCTCTGGAAGGAGATCTTTGACTTGCCTTCGGAGCCTCTCTTGGTGGTGATGAGGATGACACCGTTACCCGCTCTTGATCCGTAAAGAGCGGTTGACGCCGCATCCTTGAGGACAGTCACGGAAGCTATGTCGTTAGGGTCCAGCTGGGAAAGAGGGTTCTCATAAGTGGAGTTGGTCTGCTGGGCCACACCGTCGATCACGACGAGGGCGGCGGCCGAAGCGCCGTTCGTGGAGCTGACACCACGAAGACGGATGGCCATATCGTAACCAGGCTGACCGTCAACCATAGAGACCTGAAGACCAGGAGCGGCTCCCTCGAGTGCCCTGGAGACGGTCGTGGTGTTCTGAATGGCCACGATCTCGGACTTCACGTCGGTGATGGAACCGGTCACATCTTTCTTTTTCTGAGTACCGTAGGCGACAACCACGACCTCGTCGAGGTACCTGTTGTCACTCTGGAGAACTACATTGATGACAGCCGAGGAGCCAACTTTGACTTCCTGTGTGGTGTAACCAATGCTTGAGATAACAAGGATGGCTCCCTGTTTCACGTGTGGCAGACTGTAGTTACCGTCAAAGTCTGTCATTGTGCCTGTGGTCGTGCCCTTTATGAGGACATTGGCCCCGACACAGGGTTCCCCCGTCTCGTCCGTGACCTTTCCGGAAACGGCGGACTGGGCGAATACCTGCACCCCGACTAACAGGAGCGCAAGCAAAGCTGTGATGAAACGTTTACCCATAAACTGTGTTTTTAATAATGGTTTTGTGATTTTCTCAATCAGTCTTGTCAAGTGGATTGCAACAGTGTCACGAATATGCGGGGACATATTGCCGGACAAGCCGGCGGCAGCGTAAAACGGCAGAAGCAAGTACGAGTATGGTCATAGTTTACCTTGTGCTATTATACGTCTGTGACATTTAAACCAAAAACATTGGCAAAAGTAAGGAATATTATCCCCCGCTTTTTGAAATATTGATAAAAATACTTTGAAATTTGATTTATACCTAAAATTTTACGCAAACCTTTTCGCAAAACAGCGCAAAATGGGTTCGTAATGTGAAATTTATGACCAAAATCATACTGCGGTCTCATAATTTGTCAATCTACTGATTT
>ERZ773116.488-NODE-488-length-43852-cov-6.356143_pt1 | contig 43852 bp, 51 predicted proteins | sample MGYA00580563_ERZ773116 | MGnify/ENA primary metagenome ERZ773116 (study PRJEB29015, sample SAMEA2737864) | human gut metagenome | biome: human gut; feature: human-associated habitat; material: faeces | place: China | collected 2012 ... | reverse complement strand
TCAAGGAGAGAAACAGGTAAAACGTCCGCTTCATAACCTGGGGATGTAAAGGTTTCGACGGGGATCATGAAGCATGATAAGCGAGCAGAGGACTGTGCTGATCTCTATAACCCGCACACGTTTTAAAATTAGACGACAACGATAATTTTGCTTTAGCAGCTGCGTAAGCGCTGCTCGTCTGCCCGGAAAGTACCGTGGTTCCGGCTCAGGCGTCGATTAACGGTGAACGTCATTCGGGAGTGCCTGCGCCCGTCTGATGTATCGCAGGCTACTGAGTTCAGCTGTGTGTCTGTTCACGGCTGAACGAGGGAATGTAAATAACAGACTACGCTCGTAGAAAGTCGTGTGGATCGGTTTTCGGACACGGGTTCGATTCCCGTCATCTCCACCAGATATCCGTCTGTAAGGATTTCCTTGCAGGCGGTTTTTCTTTTTTCTGACTTTTTACAAGTATCAGTATAACTGCTTATTGTGACAATATGATGTTAGAATTGTGACAAATCGGTAAATTTTAGCACTCTGTGCGTGAGAGTGCTAATTTTCTACTTTCCCTTGTTTATGAATTTATTTTACCATATTATATGTGCAGATGTCTATAGATTTCGGAAGTTTTAATTTGATTTTAATGATATAAAATCCCCCTTACTGGTATGGTTGATACATGGATCAGTAAGGGGGATATGTATGTGTTTATAGTGGATAGGGGAGACAGTTGTGGAAAGCTACCATTTATATTTACAGTCATCACACTCATAGCTTTTGCCTAAGTTACTACTAAATTATCCAACTTTTTTAGCTATAGATATTCTTTGTGTGGTTAGTTAGCAGCTTTGCACTCTTGTTTCTGAATTTTGTACAGCTACCTTATCTAATTTTTCTAAAGTTTTTTCTTCAAGCCTAACGACAATTTGAATTGACTTTGGGTTATTAGATTTAGGTCTGCCTTTCGTTGCGGCACACTATCACTAACTTTCTGAATAACAGCAAACATAGTATATATTATGGTATTCAAAAAGTTAAAATCTTTTTTTGCTTTTGGAGGATTATTACAAAATGGTATGATTTTGTTTGTGATATTTATAATAAGATTAGAAATTACATAAAATAATAAAAAGTTTGATGAATGTAATTTTTTGAATATGTATTGACATTTCACTATAAAATATAGTATAATTATAAAAAAATACATAGGAGTGTCAAAATATGATATACAATAAAGACGAAAAAACAATTAATTCAACATCTGCAACCGAATCAGTTATTTCTGAAATAAATAGCAGAAATCGCTGCATTTACTCAGCAGAACCAACATTAAAATCTTCAACAAGTAATGTATCTTCATCAATATTTGATAAAGTAAATACTGAAAAAAACGAAAAAAAGGATGATTAAATGGATAAATTAATAGAGTTGTTACCACAACTCATTATTTATATTATTTTAGGGTTTATATTCCTTAGAGTTTTTAGGCATATGTGTACAATCAAGAACTCTGTTGAATATGAACATATAATTTGGGAATCATTGTTAGTAGGTTTTGTACTAAAACGATGTTATGATATGGTACCATCTATAAATTATGCGATTGATGTTATTGGTATGATTATCACAACAATAGCTATTTCTACTATATTTGCTAAAGTATATTCAAGTAAAATTGTTGATAAAGTTTTAAAAAGAATTGGCGTTCATAGGACACGAAATAAATATCTTTGGAAAGATATTGAAGACCCTGACTATAGAACAATCGTAGATGCAATTAATCCAGAAACAAACGAAGCTTATCACGGAGTAGTTGTTCTTTATGAAGAATTTAAAGAACATCCACAGATAGTATTAGGATATTATAAATATTATGAAGATTGGCATACTGGTAAAACTTGTTTTGACTTTTCTGATGATCCAAGTAAAATTGTAATAGTAGATACTTTACAGTTTTCAAGGATTAATATTGCGTATGATGAAAATAGTTTAAAAATCAAAAAGATTCCAAAAGTGGAGTCATCTCAAAATCTAAAAAAACAGAATCTATTTAAAAGATTTTTCAGTTTATAAAAACTGTCGTAAATGAATAAACACATAAAAATACCTACTCGTTGGAGTAGGTATTTCTTTTATTTGTTTATCCCTTGGGTTTCCATTTATATCCGCATTTACCACAACGATTCATAGTTTGGCTTGAACCAATAAAACCAGTAACAATACTATAACCTCTTTGACCTGTTGTTACAGCAGTTGAACCACACTTAGGGCAAGTAAGAGTATCGGCAGATTTATTATTTTTAAAACGTGTTGGATTTAATTTTAATCTTTCATAATCTGATAATTTAACCAAAACCAAATTACATTTTTCACACATATATTGAGGTTTTAAATATTCCCGTCCACATAAAGGACACTTTCGTATCATTTTAGGGTCTTTAATTTCTTCAGACATAATAGTTTCCTCCACATCAGAACTTACTACCGCAATTATTACATTTCCAAGTCTTGCCGTTATCGCCCATACCAAATATACCAAACAGAGCTATTTTTCCTGCTTTTTGTGCAATAGTAATTTTGGATAAATTGGTAGAACCACAAATTGGGCATTTGGGTATGTTTTGAGGTGTGGGTTGTTCAACAAATCCTACTTCTCTTGCATAGTATTCACTATCAGGCAAAAGTTTTCCACCACATTTGGGACAGATTCGTGATGGAATTTCATTTATATCATAAAATTCGCCACATTCGATACAGGTTACAAATTCATCTGGTATTTCAATATTTGCCATAATAAAACCTCCTACTAAGTAAAAATAATTATTTCAAAACGATAATTGTTTTATGGTATTTAAGACACTTGAAACAGGATTGGAAAATCTTATAGGTAAATCTTTTGAATCTACTATTAAAGATTTTAAATTATCAAGTGGTAATGTTTGGTCAACATTATTTAAAGACAGTGATGTTATTGCATTACAAAAGTTTAATCGAGAATTGAAAAAAGTCACAGATTATCATTAGGTCTATGACAATGTAATGAAAATGTCTCTGACACAGCTAACAAAATAACACAAGAAAAATATAATGCTCGTGTAGATGCGACAAGAGTCAAAATGTCAACGCTTGGCGTAGAAACACATACTCTTACTATTAGAGAAAGAGTGCTAAATGCTATAACTAAAGCATTAGCTGTTGGTTTCAAGCTTGTAAAAGCTGCTGTTGTTACTATTGCGTTTAATTTTATTATAACAGCAATTACAAAAATTGTCAATGGTCAAACAGATTTTTGTGAAAAAATAAAACAAACAGCATATAAAGCTAAACAATCTTACCTGCAATCTTCTTCTTTCACCAATTCCCACCCGCCGCATAATATAAAAAAGCGGAAAATCACAGGAGCAGCGGCCCTGTGATACTCCGCCGAATACATTACCGAAAGGAGAGGGAAGATGAACGAAAACGACAAATGCAGTACAGACGGACTGACCATACCCCGGGGACGTTTTCCTCAGGATACACCTCTTGCCATGGCATATGTGCCCTATCAGGAGTGGGAGGACACCTACGCCGAGAATGTAGCTTTGGCAAAGGGCACCATATTCCCGTCGCTTGATATGCCTTTTCTTGGAAAGGAGGGCGTAGCACAGTATGGAAAATAAACGCCGTCAGCTTATGTACGCCATTCAGATGTACGACTTTTATCTGTATGAGCTCCAGCTGTACCTCGACACTCACCCCACCTGCCGCAACGGACTTTTTGCGTTCAGACGATACAAAGAGCTGCGTGAAAAGGCAGTACGGTCATATAATGAGCTGTTCGGACCTCTGACACCTATACAGTCAGGCTGCGAAAATGTCTTTGAATGGGCAAAGGGTCCCTGGCCGTGGGAAAAGGAGGCTAACTGATATGTGGATATATGAAAAAAAGCTCCAGTATCCCGTTAACATCAAAAATCCGAATCCTGCTCTGGCTAAAATGATAATTTCACAGCTTGGCGGTCCCGACGGTGAGCTTGCCGCCTCTCTCAGATATCTGAACCAGAGATATACAGCTCCGTATGCGCAGGTAAAGGGAATCCTGACAGACGTGGGCACGGAAGAACTTGCCCATGTAGAAATGATATCAGCCATAGTATATCAGCTCACGAAAAATCTTACTCCCGAGCAGATAAAAGCAGGCGGGCTTGACGCATATTATGTTGACCATACGCTGGGCATCTATCCGTCATCGGCAGCAGGCGTTCCGTTCACAGCTGCGTATTTCCAGTCAAAGGGCGATATTCTCACCGACCTCCATGAAAATATGGCTGCGGAGCAAAAGGCGAGAACGACCTATGATAATATTCTCCGCTTTGCAGATGATCCCGATGTCCGTGACCCCATAAAGTTCCTGAGACAGCGTGAGATCGTACACTTCCAGAGGTTTGGTGATACCAAACATACAAAGTGAAATTTTTAAAAGGTTAATGGCACTATTTTAGCACGTATTTAAGCGCATAACAAGTGATTGTGTGTCTAAATATAGGCTAAAGGTAACAATGCGAATAACGTGTATTATGCGGATATTATGTGAATAAATATTTGCTTGAATAGAAGCGCCAAGCACTTTTTATGATCAATTATATTTTTGTTATATCCAACCATGATAAAATTTTAAAGAAGAAAGACATAGCTAAAAACCATATTGCATATTGAAATAGCAACTAATGATATATATGTATATAAACACAAAGGAGACTATCAGTCTGATAGTGTCCCTATTCAATGCTATTATGCCGAGTTGATTAAGGCAATAATTATATTTTATTATACGGTTTTAGTGTATTTGCTAAAATACTTTTTTGTGATATTTGGTTAGAAAAAGTGTTAGAAGTGTTAGAAAATCCGTTTTGCCGTTTGACCACTTTTTTATTCCTTGAATTATTGGCATATAAATGATATGAGTTTAATTGAGGAAATAAAAAATATTTAGTGATGAAAAAGTATAAGGCTTATAAACACAAAGGAGACTATCGGGCTGATAGTCTCCTTATTTTAATAACGGTAATACGTTAGTAATCAATTACGATATGTGTATCTGCACCATCATTATTAGTATTTGTTGCCCAAAATTCTTCGACATAGTTATCAAAATAGTTGTTTCCAACGGACGGGATTGAGGAGATATAATCTTCATAATCTTCAAAAATATTATCGATATACTTATTAACGGAAATTTCTTTTTCTTCTTTTTTTGACCTTATGTTCATGCAAATTCCTCCCTTTCTTCCAATCTTCCAGCGTCTTTGTTAATTTCAAGGGTTAGGAGTTCATCGGTATCACCTTCCTTTTCTTATTTCTACTGTATTATATCCTGAAGACTGAAGCATGGCAAGAGTTAATTTTTACCGAATTTTTTTAAAATTTTATGTGCAATTAAACTAAATACATAATAAGCACACATTTCATTTACATTACGAACATATTTCAAAAAATCCCTAATACATTCCAACCTTAGTATTTATCATACTTTCAGCGTATCAAATTAAAAATTCGCAGAAAGTAATTTATCACTTTACCACGCTAAATAATGTAGATTTTATCGGTATTTCCTCGAAAGTAAACAAAAACGGCTTATATCCTACTGAAATAATATGATATAAAGCAATAAAAATACTCTGCTTCCCACTTTCAAATACCCTCAATCCCTTTATTTAAGCCACTTTCAGCATATATCAACCAATAAATTCACCCATAATACCGAATACATCAACATTATCACAAGCCTTTTAATTATGAAAAGTTCCCAAAGTGGCTATAATTCAAGGCTTTAGAGCTTTACGCCTTGATTTTCACCGATAAACTCACCGAACACCGATAAATACAGCATTTAAGGCTGATACTTCCATAATAAGAGGTATCAGCCTATTTTTTTACCTATTCTCATATTCTTTAATGAGCTTATTAAGTGTTACCCTTGAAACTCCTATCTGCATAGCAAATTCAACTTTGTTTATCTCACGCATCGCATATGACTTATAATATTTATCAAAGTCGGGGATTGCTTTAGGTTTACGTCCTTTATACACGCCGTTTCGCTTTGCAATGGCTATACCTTCTTTTTGGCGTTCAAGTAAATTCGTCCGCTCAAATTCATTTATAGCTGCAATCATTGTTAGCATAAGTTTTCCTGTGGGTGTTGATGTGTCGATGTTCTCCTTGTTGCTTACAAGATGTATTCCCTTTGTTTTAAGCGTTTCCACAATTTCAAGCAAATCTTTTGTACTTCTTGCAAGTCTTGAAAAATCATGTATATAGATAGTATCACCTTCACGGGCAAAGTCAAGCATCTCTTTGAGTTTAGGACGGTTAGTATCCTTGGCTGATACTTTTTCAGTAAACCATTTTGTCACACCGTATTTTTCAAGGGCTTCAATCTGCCTTGCCTCATTCTGTTCTTCCGTTGATACTCTTACATAAGCTATCTTCATTTGAAAGTCCTCCTTGTAAAATTAGGGTGTACCCTATTTGTATTTGTTTCCGATACCTTGAATATGTAAAGATAGGCTTGTATTTGGATTTATTTTACACTATGTAAACAAGGTCAAGAGCCTATTTTTACAAGTTGTTTCTAAATATAACCGCCCTTTTAGGCAAGGACGGCTATAGTTTGACAGATCGTTATTTATCAGATATTTTGGCGAGTTGTTTAAGACCTTTTGTTATTCTCCGTTTAAGCACACGCAAAGCCTTTTTTCTGTAAAGGTCATTATAACTATAAGTGAGCTCAAAGTATTTAATATCTCTGAATATCGTTGCCTTTCGGTTATTCTCATAATATGTATATATAAGGGTCATATTTTCCGAGAATTTTCCATCTGCATCAATTTTAAGAAGCAAAGATATTTGACCAGTTTTAAGAGTAGTATTAACTAAACCATTTTCCAACAATTCAGTTAATAAGTCAGCATCATCATCAAGAATATTCCGCCTAATATCCTGTGTTACACACTCCGCAACGAAGCCTTTAAATACTATAGGCATATTTTTTCCAGTCAACGGTATTTCTATAGTAATATAATCATCTTTGAATATTTCCGAAGCTGTAAAGTTTAAAACATCATTTCCCATAATTGATTTACAATTCCTTTCTAAAATTGATTTATTCAGCCTTGCAGAATATCATTGCTAAACCTAACGGTACTAAAAGCAATGCAGCGGTGAGATCATAACAGCCGTTATCTTCACTGACAAGCACAGATATTACGCCTAAGATTATAAAAAGTATTCCACAAAGCTTATTACTTTTATTTGTTGTTTCCATTTCTTTTGTCCTCGTGAGATTATTTATTTATATGGTGTGTGCATTTCTGCATATCCTTGAAATTCCTTTTGAGCGTTCTCAAAGCCTGTGACTTAAAATATTCCGCTGTTTCACGGTCAAATGATATACCTATTATATAGTCTATATCGTGGTCATCTGATTTATTGAAGTAGGTGTATGTACTCAAGGTAAAGCACAAATCGCAAACAGTATCGGTAAAGAATGCAACTGTCATCTGACAGGACACCTCAACAACATTATCGTTATTCAAGGCGTTATTATATGCTTCCAACAGATCGTCATAACCTGCATTTTTAAGAAACTCAATAGCCTCATCGGTGAGAATAAATGTAATCTCTGTTGCACCATCCTCAAAAGCTTTGATATTGTTTTTATTCATTTTTAATAGCCTCCTCAGTTTTGCTTTTAGTGTACTTATAGACAATATTCATAAGCTTATCAGAAACATTGTCTATGCTACTATCCAATGCTTTCAAGGTGGTTTCCTGCGTTCTCAGAAGGGCAAGAGCGTTATTCATGGCAGATCTGACTTCTAAACTTGCTTTAGTATCAAAGCCATCATCAAGTATTTTGTAAAGTGCAATGTTAAGTGCTTTGTTTTCTGACATCTCTTTATAAAGCACATCAAATCCGCTGCTTGTAATGTCATAAATTTCACTGCATACTGCCGAGCGTTCACTACTTTCACTGTTCATCGTGTTAAACCTCCAAAAATCTATTGACTTTTAAGGCTGCCAGTGCTATTATAATAGTATGTGACAGCCTTATTGACTGGGTGTTGCTTTGCCCTTAAAAGAATTGCCGTTCTGATAAGGGCTTTTCCTTTATCTTATAGTTAAACGCTCATAAGATGAAGCTTTAAGGAATGATGCGTAAATAGTAGGCTCTTTTTCCTGAAGTGCCTTGCTGTCTATGCGGTTTGTAGTAACAGTGGCAAGACTGCAACGGTATTCGCCAACCGTGAGCTTGTCAAGTTCCTGTGTTCTCATCTCAGACTTGACGATGTTTTCAAGCTCTGAGATTCTTGCCTCTGCCTCTTCTTTGAGGAGCTTATACTCTTTAAGCTCCTTGATAACTGCGTGAAGTTCGTTTGTACTCATTGTGATGTACCTCCATTAAATTTTTTAGGTCTTAGCCTATGGAATAGGGCTGATTTATTGGCTCAACCCTTTAGAAGCCGTTTACTTGTATTCTCTATGCTTTTCAAGCCTTACACTTGCGTTAGTGTTTTCTTTGTATTCTTTGTAACGCTCTTTAGCTTCTTTGTATGTATATTCAGAGCATTCACATTCCCAACCGTAACCGTAATTTGTCATTATATCCCATCTGTCAATAGTTTTTCTTTTATTAGTGTTTTTCATTTGTTTAACTTCCTTTCTGAGCTTTGCGCTCTGTTGTGGTGTTCTTTACTGTATCTTATTATAGCACTGATTTCGGTGTATGTCTATTCGCACAATAAACAAATATGCACTGATATAAATGTATATAATGTACATCTATATCAGTGCATAAAAATAAACCGCTGAATATTTACAGCGGTTTATTTTTATATATTATGAAATATCATCGGGTATATATTCTAAAATATCCCCTGGCTGACAGTCAAGAGCCTTGCATAATTTTTCAATGGTTTCTATTGTAACACTTTTCCCCGCTCTTAAAGATGTTAAAGCGCCTTGACTGATAATGTTATCTTTTCTTATTTTATATGTTGTTAATCCTTTTTCTTTCATCAATGCAAAAAGTTTATCATATTTAATTGGCATAATTACAACCTCCCAAAATAATTATTTAATAATACTATAATTATACAATATAATTATACTATATATATACACTCTTTTCAATGTATATTATGCACAAAAATAAATGTATATTATTATACACTTTACTAATTGACTATGCACTGATTTTGATGTACAATAATATCAAGAAATAAATCAAAAGAGCAATAAAGCTCAAATGAAAGGTCTTGATATTATGTTAAAATGGTTTAAGACAGCACACACAATAGAGGACGTAAAGCACACATATAGAACACTTTGCAAGCAGTATCACCCAGACATACACGGCGCAGAAACTGAGGAGATAATGAAAGAGATAAACGCAGAGTATGAAATAGCATTTAACCATTTTAAGAATATTCACCAGTCAGCAGATAACACAGATCAGACTTACACAAAAGAAACCACAGAAACCCCAGAGGCTTTCAAACATATCATTGATAGCTTGATAAACTGTGAAGGACTTGAAATAAACCTTGTTGGCTCTTGGATATGGCTCACAGGTAACACATTCACTTATAAGGATATTATCAAGGAGCTGGGCTTTAGATGGGCTTCAAACAAAAAGGCTTGGTATTGGAGAGCGGAGGAAAACGCCGTTATTAATCATCGGAAAATGAGCCTTGACGAGATAAAAAATAAATATGGCTGTGAAGTGGTTCACACCAATTCAAGAAAAGCAATTGCAACAGCATAAAGTTAAAAGGGTATTCGCTAAATCGGTGAATACCTTTTTTATTGCTTTATTTCTTTATCGGTTTAATGCCGTACTGTGATACATCGTATAAGCTACTACAATGCACCGTATGACGTTCTAATGGCGTTATAGTATAATTTGACGACTAAATTTTAAACGCCGTGTATGGCTTGCTGGGTGGCTGTATGGACGTGCTGTAAATCAAAGGCGTATATGAATGTGTTAAGGGGATATGTTTACATTTTAAAAGACTACTGATTTGGTAGGAATAGGTATAGTAGTTCCAGTCTACTCACACGCCATTTTTTTGACACCGAATCGAAAGCGTGACCATAAATTAAATGTTCGCTTTTTAGATAAGTTCCTTGATAAATCGATTTAAATATGGTATAATTATTTCATAAAATCCGTAAAGGAGATTTTTTATGAAATTTATTTTCAGACAGGGATTACTTGAAGCAATTACTGAAGATATTGTAGATGATATTGTAAATACTATTGATAATGACAATAAAACAATAGATGTAAAAACTACTGTATCACCTATAGATTCTTTACCTGACATTGTCTATCACGGTACAAATACAGCACATAAGGATAGCCTACTAGCAGGTATTAACGTATATAAAGGGTATAAATCTGTCGATTTTGGACAAGGATTTTATACAACGAGTCATTATGAACAAGCGAAGAAGCTTGCCTATGAACGTACTATAGCATATAATAAACGGCATAAGAATAAATCACCAGTACATCCCATGATTCTCAAATATAAAATAAATAAAGATAAACTTTCAGAATATAAGGGATTGATTTTTGATTCGCCCAATGATAGATGGAAAGAATTTATATTTAATAATCGTGTAGGTATTGACTTTTCGGTTTCAAAATATTATAATAAGAATGGAAAGTATAGTTTCGTATATGGCTGTGTAGCTGATTCAAATATCACTGAAATGGTTGGATTTGTTCAACGCAAACAAATTACATATGGCGATTTTGTTGATAAATTAAAAGCATTGAAGCAGTACGATTACGATCAATTATCTTTCCATACACCTGAAGTTGTTAATGTATTAGACTTACTTGAGATTGAAATAATAGAAATGGAGGCGATTTTGATTGAATAACAAGACATTGCAGTTTGTTGCAGAAGCTATAAGAGACAATTATGAATATAGCTTAGATGATTCCATTGAAATTGTTACTAACTCATTTTTGCCTGAGCTTCTTGAAGAATTGCCCGATTATGTAACTCATTATGATGCTGAATACTGGGCATCTGAAATAATGAGTGACATTATGGCAAGATAAAACAAACTATGTTGACTTAACTCAAACGCTGTCCGAAATTCGGATGGCGTTTTGTTTACTATGTCAATTGCATTAGTTGTCTGCTTATAGTAGAATATACTTATGTAAGTACTACTGATATTATAATATACTTGTGGTAGTATACCACAATGATACTTGTGTAACTATGACACTTATACTTACACAACTATTTTGCATAGTCACACAACTACAGCACATATACTTGTGCAACAATATCTTATGCTTGTGTAGATATATTATTATATACTTGCGCAACTATCTTTTAAAGCTGGGAGCGGAATTATTATGGGAAAATCTCAAACAACAGCAAAGAACAAATATAATGCAAAATCATATGACAGGATATCTGTAACAGTCAAAAAAGGCGTAAAAGATGACTGGAAGTCTAAAGCTAAAAAACAAGGATTAAGTCTTAATGCCTTTATTGAACAAGCAGTGAATCAGATGATGGTTTCCGCTGACGACAATAGCACTATCGAAAATACACTTGCTTTTGATGAAAATTCAGAGGTATCAAGTGATACAGAACAGAATGTTCAAGAACTTTCAGAAACGGATATTCTTAATAATGCTTTTATGAAAATAGCGGAAAGTTGTCAGAAATTATTATCTGCTCATCTCGATCTTATTGACTTGTTTCCGTATGATGAGAACAACGAAGATGACGATGATAACGGTGAAATAAAATCGCCGTATAGTGAGACTATAAAAAGTTATTTACTTTATTTTATAAGTTATGACATTAAAAAAATTATGAAATTTCGCAATAGTAACGGTTTGAAAAAAGATATTAAAGAAAAATTAAATGATATTAGCGATGATATAAGTGATTTTAATAGTCACATTGCAACAAATGATTTAGAGGAATATTTGATAGAATTTAATGAAATGATGGGAATATCAGAAAGATAGTTGTGTAAGTATAGCAGATTTTCATAATTAAAACCATTACCCTAATTCAAGGGAGTGGTTGACAAGCTCAAATACCAAAACGGTAGTTGAGATATAAGATGACTCCCTAAAACAGGGACTCATCTATAAATAAAACAGTTTTACACAGTGTACAACCCAAACTCGATAGTGTTTTGCTATTGAGTTAGAACGATGAAGATTAAACAGTGAACGATTCGTTCACCCTAAACTCAACGACAAAACGTCATCGAGTAGAATATATCTCAGTCCTGTTTTGGGATTGAGTTAGAACGATGAAGTCCTGATTTAGGACTACAAAAGATTTTCGGGTCACCAAAATGGTGACTGACTAATTGTTTCACACTATGTTAAACTGATTTGCACTTATGGTACAAGGGTTTTAGGGTTACTGATAAAGAAACGTTTTCTTCTATCAGTAACCAGAAAAACCCCCTAATGTAAAATTACACATTCAGATACCTTATTTACATACAGGGGGGGTATGTTTTCAATTCCAAAATATTAATTCCTTATATATATAAGGTATCGGGTAAAATATGGGTAGGTAATTCACCCAGTCATATATGGGTCTGTCCGAAAAACGGACGTACCTAATCAATGTTATGGTTTGCAACCTCAAAGGGAGTAACAAAATATGACACCCTTTAATGACTTTATTTCAGAACGACGAAATTCGTCTATCAGAATTTTGTACGCTTGGTTATAACATCAAAATATCGCTCGACGAAATTCGTCACACGATTGGAAAGGTCAGATGTACGAAATTCGTACACCCGAAATAATATCTTATTGATGAGGTATCAGATGCGTACCCCATAATTAAAGGGGGCGGTAAAACGCAGACACCTTTATGATTTGATATAGCAAGGCGACGAAATTCGTCGGTTTGGTTTCGTACGAAGCAAACATTAAAGCTTTAATTTAATACATTACTCCTGTTGTATCCATTGTGGACATTTTTGTGACAACGAAATTCGTCGGCTCAACTGTACGAAAAACATACGGTTAGAATAAAGTTTGTGCGGACGAAATTCGGACGCACAAAGTCACTACTATGCTATAACTGGCGACGAAATTCGTCGGTAGTTCCAAATATGCAAAATTAAAGAAAATAACTATAAATTTAATCCTATGTATGAGCAAGTCAAATTATATTAGCAAACACAATGATGTTAAAATGCAAAGACGTACTTGTTTTGAAATGGGATAAAAGTGCATACGATACTAAAATACTCAAATCTACACACGATACAGACACTTTACGCCTTTGTAGGTAAGATTATACTATCAAAGTTAAAGTGCCTTAAATCCTATTCAGATTTGAGTATTTCTATATTATAAAGGAAGTCCATTCAATTGCCCCCCTTTATTATGTAACTGTTACCGTTTTGGTTACAGTTAAGGGTGATAAATGTTGAATATAAAATTAGGCACTCCACAGAAAGTGTGGAGTGATTTTGAATTTATTCCACAAATTTGTGGAATATTTTTTCAAAGCAACGATTTTTTTCCACAAATTTGTGGACTCTACTGGAACGTAATTAAACAGATAACATTAATTAAACAGATATAAAGAGTAGATTTGGACGTGAATAATTTTTTGCACCATTAAGCTCATTATACACCTACTGTTCAACTGCCTGATTCAAAATTTATTAATATAGTGTTTACATAAATATATTTATTTCTCTATCAGATAATTGTATTATATGAGTAAGAATTATTACTTATATAGGTTTAAACTTAACCAAGCAAAAGGAACTGATAAAAATGTTAGGATTAGAGTATATACGCAAGCTTTATGGTGATACAACTATTGCTCTGGCTGAGAAACTTGGAGTTACCAATGCAATTATATCTCAGTGGGAGAATGGCAAGAAACCTATTCCTGAGAAAAGATTAAGTGAATTATCAAAAATATATGATGATCTTCCACCCAAAGCATTTACAAAAGAATTGACTAAGTTACAAGAATTGAAGATTGAATATAGAATGCTTTCAAAACAGTATGAGGAATCATTTGAAGAGTTTGAAACACCAACACGTTATGTTAATGATGAACCTACTGATTTTATTACTGTAAACGAAGGTGATGAAGGTATTCGTAAACAGATGGAGTTTGTTGAAACTCAGATGCAAATTGAAAAAGTGATGCAAGAGGTAAGAGATATTATTGACTATCAGAAAAGAGAGCATGAACCTTTTGGAGGGGATTCATTCATAGACAACAGAGAGAAGAAATTACAGCTTATAAAAAAGTTTGTTTCGTTAGTCAAAAATTACGATTCTATATTTATTGCTTGTATCTTCAGAGCTATTGAGCTTTCCGAGGACGATGCTGAAGATTGGGGTGAAATTCCTTATCTTGACAGGAATGGACTGACTAAAAAGGTAGCTACTGTCATTAAGGAATGGAAAGCAGATGAAAAGAAACGTCAAGATGCAGAATATCAAGAGTATAAAGAGCTTTTTGGTGTTGATGATGAATAGGAGGAATGTTGAAAATGGATGGAGCAGAAGAATTATGGATGCAGAAACTAAAAAAGTTTAATGTAGAAATCCCAGATATGACTTTTGAGGAATGTTATAATGATTTATTTGAGGATTGTGATAATGATTCAAATTTATTAGAAACATTATTTTGGTTTTCAAACGATTATTATATGTATCCTGAAATATATCAGATGAGGTTATTATTTATAATTTGGGTACGATTAAAAATAACTTTTCCAGAAGATAGAACAATAGTTAATAATACAATAAAAGCCATATATCAATCAGAAACCGAGAAATTTAAAAAAGCACGAACAGAATTAATAAGGGATAAACTTGAAGCAGATCATCTTATTTCTTGTGATGATAATGGAAAAGAATATATTGCTGTTTACAGAGGAGTAAATCACAAAAGTGCTTCTTCAGATATTGCTATATCTTGGACATACAATATTGATGTTGCAAAGCACTTTGCAAATATGTTTGCTTATTCTCATAGAGATGATAGGTGTTGCAAGGTACTTAAAGGCAGGATTTACATTAATGATATTTTGGATATTGCATACAACAGACAAGAAGATGAGATAATTGCATTTCCAAATAAGGTATTTGATATATCGGAAATTGACGGTTTTGTTGCAAATTATAATTACAATGGATAACCCCACCCTGTGACGGGACTTCCACAGGGTACTCAATAATCCCATTTGTAAAACGCTAACAAATACAGCCTGTTACTTTTGTACAAAACTTAGAAATTCGAGAATTTTTCTCAAAATATCTCAAAAACAAGTATTAATCAAAAAAAAACGTTAAAAACTCGCTTGACAGATGATTTTTCAAAATATATAATAGAGTTAATCTAATAAAAAGAGCCTCATTTGGCGATGAGACTCTTACTATAAAATCTTTTGAATGGCATTGGCGTGTCACTCAAAAGCACCTGTCTGAACATTGGCGTGTCCAGACTATGTAAAAAACAGATTGCAAATACCAAAACAAAATATAACACCTTGTATGGTACTTATCAACCTCCAAGATGATTGTACCACATTCAATAATCAAAGTCAAGGTGTTTGCTGAAATATCTTTACCCTAAAGGGTAAGGGTGTTTTTGTTGACACCTATTTTTATACCCACTTGCACTTTATTTAGGTAAAGTGTTTAGAATATACTATATAAAATGTAAAGGAGATAACAAAAATGAACACCATACTCAAAAATCTTAACAGACTCTTGAAGCAGAATCTTATCAACTACTTTTATGAGGGAAACATATCGCACACCACCTACATCAAGAACAGTCTTGCTATTTCACGTCTTATGGCACAAAGAGCAGCTGAGGAGATTTCACAACTCAGCGATACTTATAATAACCTCAAGCATATGCAAAATCGCTTTAGTGAACAGGGTGTAACTATAACCCCTATGGAAAAACAGCTTGATGAGCTTAGTGAACAGAAGAGCCTTTACAGAGATATATTAGGTATGATAGGCAATATACTGATTGATTCACTTGATGAATGGCAGGAACACGGAGCAACTTATGATGATCTCTTCAATTTCTGCTGTTGTTCCGAAAATACTATTAATGATATGAAAAAGGACATTGCAGAAGGTTACAGATTATTTTCAGATCTGGTATGCACTCATTATCCTGACTGCAAAACAAAACTTGACTATGTTGATTTAAATGATTATTGTCCGATTACCCACGCTGTAATAGAATTTATGAGAAATTCTGTGAAGAAAATAACGGATATTGATTTTGAGCCGTCAGCCAGAGATAATGCAAGACATCAGTTATCAGAGCTTCTTTCAAGCTTAATAGGCTGTGGATTAGGGGAAGATGTTCGGTTTGAAGTTATCGAAATACCTGGGGACACTGATTTCAGTGAATAATTTGGGAGGTGATATTTATGAGTATAAGAGATAGTCCTAAGGATTGATTGTGAGTAGAAGATAAGATTTAATGAGAAAGGATGAATATACTATAGTATGACCACAACAATAACAAAGACACCTAATTATAAAGATGCAAAGAAATATACACCAGTATTCAAGCTTCACCTTGCAGGTTGGCTTATGACACAAGGATTTGTACTGATCTACTGCAAACAGCACGAGTATGCCAACGGCAAAATAGTATATTACTTTATGTCAAGTGATAAGCTCAATAATGCAATAAAGCAGTATTCTAACAACGGTTATCACCTTTAATACGAATAGAGGTGACTTCCGTGGAGAACAAAAGGTATATTTCAGACATTATTTCATCAAACGATATAGATAACTGGCACAACGGTGAAGCTGTACTTATTTCTGCTGGATGTGGAGCAGGCAAAAGCTATTTTATAAAAAATATTCTCTATGCTAAAGCTCGACAGCAGGACAAAAAAATCCTTATGCTTATCCATAGGACAAACTGTGTAAATCAGTTTCAAATGGAAATTGAAAAGGATAATAAGACAGACGTGATTGACATAAAGACATATCAATCTGTTGAAGCACGAATTATAAAGAGTGGAAACTATTCATTCGATGACTATTCTTATATAGTATCAGATGAATTTCATTACTTTGTGGAGGATTCGGGTTTTAACTGCTACACAGACATTTCTTTCAATGTCATAATGTGTTGCAATACAGCAGTAAAGATTTTTATGTCAGCAACCGGAGACAATTTAAAAACTATTATAGATAGACGTATTGGCAAAAAGAAAATACCAATGCACAACTATTATTTACCTACTGATTATTCTCACTTGAAAAGTTTGACATTCTTTTATGACGATGCACATACAGAGAGATTAGTAGACTATTTTTTGAAGAATAAAGAAAAAGCAATATTCTTTCTTGATTCTGCACAAGAAGCAAACAAACTATACCACAAATATAAATCCTTTTCATTATTTCTTTGTGGAACAAGTTCATCATCAAAATATGGTGACGATATGGATATACCATTAATCAATGAAATGCTTCAGAATGAAAGATTTGAAAAACAGTTTTTGTTCTGTACTACTTGTTTTGATGCTGGTGCAAACATCATAGATTTGAATTTACACAACGTTGTATTAAAAGTGAAAAATATTAGTTCCTTAATACAATGTTTAGGCAGAAAGAGAAGTCAGAGTAAAGATGATTATTTGAATGTGTATATTCGTAGTCTGCCTAATAAAATAATAAACGGAATGCGTTCCGTAAGATTAACAGCATTACAGAAAGCGGATTATCTTTTGCAGAACAACACACAAGCGTTTTTAAACAAATACCCTCGTGATAACAGAAATAGTGCTCTAATTTACGACGATCCAATGTCAGCAAGAAATAAAAACACTTGCACCAAAAAGGTAAACATGATGATATACAACAAATACAAACTTGATATTAGCTTGTTTACACAAATGTTTGAAGTTGGTGGGTACATTGGATATGTTGCAGACTTGCTTCAATTCGGCAATGGTTATACTAAGAATTATATTGTTTGGAATAAAGTTGAACTAAAACAATATTTGGAATTTTTAGTTACCCAAAAACAAGTTTTTCTGACAAGAGCAGATCGAAAACCTTTAATTAATAAAATTAACGTAACAAGGGATAGTAAAAAATTAAAAAGCATAGATAGTTTGAATGCTGCATTAAAGGAAAACAAGTTTAACTATAGAATTGAAAGTTTTGAAACCAGTCGTATAGTTGACGGAGTTAAAAAGAATTATAAATCTGCTTGGAAAGTAATAAAACTTGACGAAACAAAGTAATTTTACCCCCCTAAATGAGCGATTACCTATATATTAAGCAATCGCTCAAAAAAGGGGGTAAAGAGTGATCAGTGATCATAAAAAATTAGCATATGATTCTTCTTGCGCAAGCAAGAAAATCGTTACCCGAAGCTTGCGAGGGTAACGCCTAAAGAAAGGACTACTACAATGAATAAGAAAGATTATAACGAAAAGTGCAAATCTTTTATACAGGAACATAAGATTGACTTTGATATGTTGATACAGTCATACGCCAAATTAGATAAACAAGTCAGCAGATATGCTTATCTGAAAAAGAAATTTGAACACAGTGGAATTTTAAACGAAAGCAACATAAACGAATTTAACATAGCCATTCAGAAAAGAAATGTCATTGAAAAGATACTTAAATCAGAATATAAGCTTTCAGTTGATGATATCAAAAAAGGCATTAAAGATATGTCTGTACTTATTTCACAGAGTTGTTGCGATGAACTTGTAAAGTTGATAAACACTAATGATTTTGAAATCGTATCTTGAATAGTAGGCGCAGCTTTGCTACGCAAAACTGCGATTCTCTTGCTTGCGCAAGAGGAATTAACTTAATGAGATGATAAAAGTGTTTTAGTGTGAAGTAATTTTACCCCTTTTTTTGGGTGATTACCCATATATTAGGCAAACACCCATTTAGGGGGGGTAGAGCAGAAAAATTCTCTCCAAAAGTATCTTTGTCTACGGTGGACAACTAATGCAATAAAAGCGCACTATTGATATTTACTTTTTCTTTTTCAGTAAATCATATGCCTTTAATGAAATATTAGCTGAAAAAGAAAAAGTGAAGTGTGTGAAATTTTAATCAAGGTTGTAAATTTTGAGGTTTTAAAGAAAAATTTATTTGATGAAAGGATAATACAAGTTAATAATGGTAAAAAATCAAACATTATATGATATCTTCACAGAGTATAGGAACGGAAACAAGGATATCTTAAACAAATTGTTTGATATCAAACGACAAGAGAATGAAATGCGTTCTGTTGTATGTACAGTCCCAGATGTGAATAGAATGGTAAAGTGTGCCTATAACTGTTATTCTTTGAATGGAATAAGTAAAAGGGGACAATATTGCAAATATTTTTACAATGCTTTCAGTGGCTCAGGGGAAGATATGATGAGCATTTTTGCCGAGGCATTGCAGGATATCTTTTTTGATAAGCTGGATAAGCCTGTTGAGGTTACAGATAATAAGTCACTGTATGCTCTCCTGAAAACAGAGGTGAGCAAGCGTGTTAATGCAATGCTCAAAATTCAAGATACCGAGATCAGTGCTGAGTGCCAAAGAAACGAAACAAAGGAGTTTCATAAGGACAAGTACGATAATTACTCAATAGACAGATTTGACGAATATGCTGTGATGAAATATATGCACGGGAGCGGAAGTCTTGGACATTTGGATTTTTTTGATCACTGTCAGAGAATACTGAAAAGCTATGATATTACAGAAATGCTTCAGATGAACAATGTTATCACAAAAAATATAATACAGCTTTTTGATATGCCTGAGACTGGCACTATCAATAAGTACGGAGATGCAGATGTTATATGTCACAGGGAGCTTGTTGACCTTTACAATAGGGCATACAACGGCAACATTACAGATGAACGAGTTTCAGAGAGCTATAATATTATTTTTGACCTTCTTATGAAAACATATTATGGTTATGTCCCTGTCAGCAGAAAAGAGTACAGGCAAAAAGATAAGGCTCAAAAACGTACTATTATAAATAAAGATGAGGACATTGACACTGAAACAAAGGTTCATAAGGCAACGGCTGAAGAAGTTCGTAACATTCAATATTTTATTCAAAAGGAAACGCAAAAGAGCGAATATATCAGACTTATGGAAAAGAAATTAAAGGAGAGGACTGTTTAATGAATGATTATGGGAATACCTTTGGAATTTATAATTATCACAAGATGACTACTGATGCCACAGCTTTTTATATTGATAAGGCTATTTCTTCTGATCGCCTTGCAGACAGAAAATTTTGTCAGTGCTGGGATAATGTCAGAAATATTATTGATGATACTGCCTGTCTACTGGGGCAACAGGGCATTATACTTGATAAAAAGAGGATAACCGATATTATGACTCACAATTATAATGAGAAAAGAACAGTGTATTGGTATCTGAATAGGCGCACTGAGGATAAAAAACACCGTACTGTCAAAGAGCCAAACAAAATGACGTTGACAGAATACTATTATCAAGTAGATGGTACATATAGTATCCGTGGCAAGGCTGTTGAATTTGAAGATATACCAGAAATTTATGAATTTGGCAATGCTGTTGTTATTATTGATACAGTGACAAAGCAGGTATGGTATATGTCAAAGGTGAGGAGACTTATCCACACCATAAAACGCAGAAGCAGTTATATTGGGTTTAGATTATATAATAATGTTGCCAAAGATAAAAATATTTTTTATAAATCAGCGTAATATTTTGACATTTGTACGTAAACTTATATATTATCAAGTGAGAGGTAAGGGCGAGACTTCAAAACATCTCACGTCATATGTTGGTATTTAGCATATGACACCCTTGCCTATCACTTTTAAAAATTTCAATTTGTTTGTTGTATGTATAGTCAGTCGGTTGAAAGAGAAGTTCAATCGGCTGGCACCTTCCTTTTTGTCAAATACTTACTAAAGGGTTTGATCATATATATACTATAATAAAAGGGGTGGAAGTTATGACTTAGCATTAATCGCTTATGATGTTGTGTGACGGTTCTGACACAACGTTAAAATAAAATCGTGACCGATGTAAAACGTATTACCTTCAGGATAATGCGTTTATGGTGGTGTATATCCTGTCTTAACGTCAAAAGGAATTTACTCGGACGGCATAAGGCAGGATATATTTATACATGACTTATGATAATAAATTTATATCCACGAAATGAGGTAATAAGAATGACACTTAGAGAAAAGGTGATAGAGTTTCTTGACGTTATGGGTATGACTAAGGTAAAATTTGCACGTTTATCATCTGTACACCCGTCAACTTTCAATCTTTGGATAAACCAAAACGGTGATATTACATCTGATAATATCAAGAGGATTGAAATTTGTCTTGAAATGCAGAAATCCAAAATCAGCAAGTATCTTGAGCATTCAAAGTAAAGAAAGGAAATGATAAAAAATATGATGAGAAAAAACACACTTATTAAGCTTTCACACAGCGGAAAGATTGACCACGTTACAGTTGAGGAAATCGGTACAGACAGAGTTATTCATTGTGCAAGTCTCTATGTTTCAAAAAGAGGCATAGTGTATTTTAACGATGAAAACAGAAAAGCACTGCTTTCATTCAGCATTGGAAATGTGATCATCATTTCGAGAATGGACGATGAGCCAGTCAAGGATAATGAATACATATTCCTCTTTGAACTTAAGGACTGCACAGCTTATAAGGTAAGGATATTTATGCAGGAGGGTTACACTCCGTACCTTACCAACAAGAATGATATTGCAAATTTCAAGGCGGTTTATGAAGCTATACCAAAGAAACTTGATGAACTGAAAGGAAAGACAGTCAAAGTAGAGCAGACTTCTGACAGCGAAATGTTTAACAGCTATGTTCCTGAGAATGACAGCGAAGCTCAGAGTATCACAGGCAGATTTTTTATTGATGAGTTTGAATACGCTGTTGAAATGAGTGAGAACGTACCTGTAATAAAGTTTTACGACCGTAAAAATCTCAACATAAGCTGTACGGCTCTTAAAGTCTTTATGGTAGCAAAGACATCAAACAACACTATTATAATAAGTGCTGATAACTGTGACTTTTATTTAAGTGAGATATAATAATGACTGATAGAAAAAATTATATTCTCTTTAAGACTATATCCTTGAAAGAGCTGCTGGAATATCGTCATAAGCAGTTTAAGGGAATAAGCCTGTTTATTTCTTTTACAGATTTTAAGGGTATTGAAGTTACAATAGAAGAATAAAGAGAGGTACTTCATGGATTATACAAAATCATTAGACACTTTTGTTAATAAGATAACAAATAGAACTACTTCACAAATCAATAAATCTAATTTCGATAAAACCTACATTGGCAAAGTAATAGGTTCAATAAAAGATGATAATGAAAAAGTAGTACGTTGGCAGATATTCGCAAACGCTTCTACTTTTAATGTACTTGCTGAGAATTGTAACGTGACTGAAATAGGTCAGCGTGTGAGAATGTTTATACCCAGCAATCAGAGAGATATGGTTTATGCAGAGGTTATAACTGGTTACGAATTTGACCATCCGTCAAAAGTAGTATACGATGATGAAAAGGGTACAGTAACCGAGACTTGGTTACTTTCCGATAAGACGGAAGAGACAAGGGTATTGACTTTAACTATTGAGGGCAAGGATAGCCCTACAGAGGAAGTCACGGCAATCACTTTCCCTGATGGCAGTGTTATGAGCTTGGAGGGATTTTAATATGACTACAAAAGAATTATGGGAACATTGGTGTATGACATATGCAAGCATTCCTAATGTTGTGTTATGTTTCCATAGCGATCATGAACATGACAGTAATGACGAAAATGCTATAATCAATAATGCTGTTGATATACTTGATGCAAGTGAATTTTTAAGCGAAAAGGCAGAGACAGAATAAGATATGAAACAATGATTTTATTGGATTATGAAAGGGTGTGGTTATTATGATTGTAGTAAAAAAATAGACTGTACCATTATTATATAGTACAGTCTTGAGAGATGTTCGATTAGAAACGATAACCACAGGAGCGACAGTGAAACTGCTTGCCTAAATTGGGACTAAATACTCCCATAACAGCGAATGAGGAATATTTCTTTATAGCGCCTATCTTTTCAACGTCTAAAGAATGACAAACGGGGCATTCAGGTGAATGACGTGTATTTTGATAGGGTATGTATTTATCAGATTGTGTGTTTTTACAATTTGGACAAGATAAGTTTACGTTATCGTTTAGAATGACATAGTTATTGTTAATTGTTTCAAATTTGTCAAATTCTAAAGATAAGTTATAGCCACATTCAAGACAACGAAGCTCTACGTATGGAGGAGTTTGACTACGAATAATACACATCATCTCAAACATTAAAACACATCCTTTATTTAGTAGAATTTATTTATATAATAATTATACCATATATAAAGGAAAAGTCAACATATTTACAAAAATTTATAATCAATAAGGAGAATAACAACATGGCTGAAAATTTATTTATCCAGTTAATCGCAAGACTTAATAAATCGTTAAGCAGGGCACAAATTCAAACTGACTTAAAAGATATCGAAAAGACACCATTTTATGTGAGAATGATAGGAAGATTAAATAGATCGCTCACGAGAAGAAATATTGAAAATGATGTTCAAATCGCAGCAAGAAATATCAATGTTGATATTAACGCTCGTGTTTCTGAAAGAGAATTACAGCGCTCTTTCGATAGAGCAAGGCAAAATCTTGAAAGCAGAATACAGAATAATCCTATTGACGTTCCCGTTAATATTGATACTGAGGATATACGGCAGGGTCAGCAGCAAATACATAATCTCAATAATGAAGCTATAGACACAAGAAGTATTTTCTCTGAATATCTTAATGCACGAGAAATATTTAGAGCAGTTACAAATGCTATTAAAGAGGCTGTTAATGAGGTAAAAGAGCTTAACAAGGCACAGACTGATTTACAAATAGTAACGGGAAAATCAAATGCTGAAATGGTCAGCCTTATGGGCAAATACAATGAACTTGCTAAAGATATGTCTGTTACCACAAAAAATATTACTTCCAGTGCTGACGAATGGTTAAGACAGGGTAAATCGGTTGCTGAAACTAACGAGCTTATCAAGGACAGTGTTATACTATCAAAGGTAGGTCAGATAGATGCAGCGGAAGCGACAAAATATCTGACAAGTGCAATGAACGGTTTTAAAGCTGAAACTTCCGATGTTATAGGCATTGTTGATAAACTGACTAACGTTGACCTTGAATCAGCTACAAGCGCTGGTGGACTGGCTGAGGCAATGTCAAAGTGTGCAAACTCCGCAGATGTAGCAGGCGTATCAATGGATGCTCTTATCGGCTATATTGCGACAGTTGCGGAAGTAACACAAAAATCAGATAGTGTTGTTGGGGAATCATTTAAAACCATACTGGCACGTATGGGAAAAATCAAGCTTAACAACTGGATAGATGAGGACGGCAAGGATATCAGCGGAGAAATAAACGATGTTGAAAAGACACTGGCTCAGTTTGATATAAAGCTCAGAAAGAGCGCTACAGAGTTTAGAAATTTTGAAGATGTCATATATGATGTAGGTATGGCATGGGACAAGTTTTCCTCCGTTGATCAGAATGCTATTGCAAATGCGTTTGGTGGAGTATATCAGCGTGAAAATGTTATAACACTGTTTGAAAACTTCAATCGTGCGTTGGAACTGTCTGAGGTATCGGCTAATTCAGCAGGAACAGCATATCAGAAATTTGAGGTATATGAAAATTCCCTTGAAGCTGCTACAAATCGTTTAACTGCTGCATTTGAAAGTCTCGCTTATAACACGATTAATTCTGATTTTTTAACTGGTTTAGCAAATGCGACCGCAGGCATAGTTGAATTTGTTGATAACACTAAACTAATTCAAACAGGCTTGACAGCAACATTATTTACAGGTGTTATTAGTGGTTTGGTTGCACTTGGTGCAAGAATGATTGTTGTGAGAAATAATATTACACAGTTTACACAGGCGATGAATTTATCAAGAAGTAGTACAGCGATGGTCGGCGCACAGTATAATGCTTTAAGAAATTCTGTTAATGGGTTAACTGAAGCACAGTTAAGACTTGTTTTGTCGAGTAGACAGCTTACAGAGGCACAAAGGCTTAGACTTATGCAGGATGCAGGTATTGAACAGGCACGTCAAAGACAGTTACTTCAGACTTGGAACTTAACTAATGCTACTAATGCACAGACAGCCGCAACATTCAGTCTCAGGGGTGCTTGGGAAGGTTTAAAGGCAAGCATAGCTACAAATCCTATAGGGTTGATAGTTACTGCTTTAACACTTGCCACAACAGCAGTGATTACATATAATCAAAAGCAGGAAGAAATCAGGCAAGCAGCTATAGACAGTGCCAATGCACTTAGCGATCAGGAAAAAGCTATAGAAGACTTAAAGCAGTCATATATTGATATCGTCAACAGTGAAAAATCTGCGAGTGAGAAAACCGAGGAACTTAACAGCTGGAAACAAGAACTCATTGATACTTATGGTTTCGAGAAGGAAGCTATTGAAAAAGTAAATCTCGAAAGAGAAAAAAGCCTTGATTTACTTGATAAAGAAATTGAAAAGCAAAATCATGAAGCACGTAGTATTTGGCTTGAAAATAATAAGGATGAAATTAATAAGGCGAGAGCACAAATCAATTATGGAACAGATGGTAGCGCAACAATGCCTTATTTCAAAGACAAGTATTATAGTGACGTTTCAGAAAGCGTTAAAAACCTTTGGGATAGTTTTGCTCCCCCTGCAAATATGATTGAGGAATATGACCAAATAGGAAAAATCATAGCAAAATTATCCGATAAAAAGACTACTCTTGTAGGTTTGAATGAAGACGAAGCTAATTTACTTGATGAACTTACAAAGCAGTATAAGACTTTTGGTGATATTCTTGAAAAGGACAAAGTTTTATATGAAAAGTCTTATATTGAAGAAGCCAAAAACATATTTGATAATTATGCAGTTGACGATAATTCCATTGAAAAGGTTAGCAAAGAAACATATCTTGCTTGGAAAAATGGATTGATAAATTCTGCTAACGGAGATAGACAGCTTGAAAAGGAACTAAGGGCAATTACAGAAAAGAATTTCGCAGAGTATGAAAGTTATTATAATAATCTTGACCTTGCAAAAACAATGTTTGTCGAGGGAAAATTTAATGCAAAGCCTATTTCCGATTATATAGAATCGCTGTCAGATGAAAAACTTGCTATTCTCGTTCAGCTTGATGAAAATGCTTTTGATAATGGAATTGAAGGCGTTGAAAAGGCTATTGCAGATTTTAACAGTGACACCGATAACACTGTTAATGCAGAGACAGACACATCAAGCCTTGATGATCTGAAAAAGGCATATGAAAATGCCTCCAAATCCGCAGACAGTTTCATAAAAAATCAGAAATCGCTTACTACTGTACTTGATGAACAGAAAAAGCACGGTCAGCTATCAGCAAGTACCATAAGAGAACTGTCGGAAGCTGGCTACAGTGAAGCTCTTGTTACTGATAAAGTCACGGGAGCGGTCACATTGGATGTACAGGCTTATGAAAGACTTAATGCTCAGAAACAGGAAAAGATACGTCTTGACCTTGTGAACGAGAAAAACAGTCTTGAAGATAAGCTCAAAGATGAAGAAACTGCTGTTTCTGATTTAAGACAGGAATATGAAGCCCTTGCAAAAGCTGATATGGAAGCCAATGCAGGCAGATTATCTGAAATCACACTTGAGCTTGCGAAGCGTGGGGCGAATATTGAAGATATCCGTGGGCTTATCTCCCAGATAAACGGTGATATAACAAGTCTTACCGCTCCATCTTTTGAAAATGACAATACAGACAAAAACAAAGAAGCCTTTGACAAGCTGTATTCCCAGTGGAACCATGACCTTGAAATGAATAAGGTAACACAGGACGAATACATAAACTGGCTTGACGGTGCATATAAACATTATTTCTCCGACCTTACTAAGTATCAGGACGAATACAACAAATACGAAGAAGAGGTTTACAAGTATCGTACCGACCGTGAGCAAGAGCTTTTTGACAAGAAGATTGACAACCTTGAAAAACTTGCTGATAAGGCTCTTGACAGCTATAAGGACGGAGACGGCAATAAGCTTACAATTACAGCAAGCTTTGACTATGCCCGTGACCAGATAAACAAGGCTATTACCGAAACTCAGGCAAGAATTGACGGCATCAAAAACGGTACTATAAGCGGAAATACTGATGATATTGAAACGCTTATAGATGACCTTGATAGTCTTTATGACAAGCTTATCGATATCAATAAGAAGGAAATCGAATCTGAAAAGGATTATATCAGTGAACTTAAAGACGATTATTCCGATATGATGGATGAGCGTATTGATAAAGTCGATGAACTTTCTGATAAGATTGAAAAGAGCTATGATAAGCAAATTGACGCTATTGACAAGCAAATAGACGAGCTTGAAAAGGTCAAGGACACTGAGGACAGAATCAAGAAAATTAAGGACGCTCAACTTGCTGTTAAGGAAAAGGAGCAAGCTCTTGACGAAGCTAAACGTGAAGATGCTAAGAACAATTACGTTTATTTTGACGGAACTGGAATGTCTGTACAGACTTCTAATGAAAATCAGAAAAAGGCACAGAAAGAACTTGACGAAAGCAAGAAAGACCTTGAAGAAGCTTATCGTGAAGAAGAAATCAACGTTCTCAAAGACCAAAAGGATATCCTTGAGGAACAGAAAGACACTGCTAAAGATTATTACGATAACGTAAAGGACAATCTTGAAAAACAGAAAACACAGGGTGAAAAGACCTATGAAGCTGTTGAAAAGATTTATGAGCAGCTTGGTGGTGATAAGAAACAGACTTCTTCTAATGTTGAACTTGTTAAAAAGCTTTCTAAGTCAGGTGATATATCTAAGGCAATGTCTGAATTGTCTGATAGTGAACGTCAGAAAGTTATTGATACAGGTGTTGTCAAGGTACAGCCTAACGGTGATTATACTTTTGATTATTCTGCCTTTGAAAAGTATTCAAGTACGGTAGATGACAATACACTTGCTACACAGGATTTAACTTCTATTCTTAAAGACATAGTTACTCAGGCTGATACTGATAAGGATAAGACTGATAATTCTATGGTCGCAGGTGGCTTTAATCTTGTTGCTGACCATAAGACAGGCAAACTTACTAAGAAACAAGTTATGGTCAATGGTGAAGTTGTTGAGGGATTAGGTCACAAGGTCTATGCTACTTCTAAAGAAGAATGGCAGGAATATAACAACAGTGAAAAAGCAAGCAAGGGAAGCTTTGCTGGTTATGATACGTTTATTGACTTTATGAGGGCTGTTAGTGCTGGAAAGGTGGATATTAGTCCTCTTACTAATGCGTTCAATAGTGACTATAATCCTATTGTTGACAGAATGAATAAGTCTGTGAGTGATACCATTAACAATGTTTCTAACAGCAATGTTAATAATAACATCAATAACAAACCTATTATACAGCAAACAATTCATATTGACGGTAGTGCTGATAAAAAGACTATTGCAGAATTTAGAAATGTGGCTGCGACAGAAATCACGAATGCGTTTAATCAACTGAACAGAAAGCTTGATAATACTAAATTTTAATAATGTTTATGTGCTGTCTTGAAATATAGACAGCACATTTCTTCTTAGGTAACGTGTATGCAGAGAAATAAGAAACGAATAAATAATAAAACATCTGTTCTTTATAAATGCCGTTGGTGCAATAAAGAAAAGTCAGATAAAGCCTTTTATAAATGCAGTATTGAAAATCACTCTTATATTTGTACTGAATGTATCACTCAAAAATACAAAGAGATCATTTGCAAACATGAAAAATACAAGGCTTTAATGGTATGCTGTCATTACTTGGATATTGCATTCTTTTTCGATATCTATAAGTCGTTGGAGATAGGTCAGGGATTAGGATATTATATAAGGCAACTTAATTTGTTGCAAAACAGAAATCCAGATAGCTATGAAAAAGGAATTTTAAAAGATTGCAATATAGACTATACACCTACAGAATACAGTAATACCTATTTAAAATCAAAACTGGATGATGTTATAAAAGAACTGGAGATAATAAAAAATGACATTTAATAATCTGAATGATCTATTTAAAAAGATTGAAAATGACATTCAAGACACTATGAGAAATGAAGTTGCTGATACTGTAAAGGCTAACATGGCTGAAGCTATACAAACAAGTGTTTATAGTGTTTACAGTCCCGAATACTATAATAGGCGTATGAATAATGGTGGCTTGTCTGATACGCACAATATGGAAGTAACAGAAATTCAAAATGGTGTATCTGTTCACAATGCTGCACCGTTGGACAATGGACGTAATGACTATGATCTTGATGATATCATTGTTAATCGTGGTGTGCTGGGATATCCACATGGAAGAGATTTTTATTCTGAAACAGTCGAAGAATTAAGTGAAAATAAAGAACATATGCAAGCGCTAAAGGATGGACTTAAAAAAAGAGGTTATTCCTGCAAATAAACTACAAAATGTGATTATATATTAAAGAATCGTAGCATAGAAATATTACGGGGTGAATGTATGAACGATACAGAGAATAATAATGAGATTAGTGTAAGTGAAACAATATCTGACATTCCAAACAACAAAGAAAGTACGGAAGATAAGCTATATAAGATATTTGCAAAATACATAGACAAATAATTGACACACAAAGGTTAATGGTGATATAATAATATTGCCATTAACCTTTTGTTTTACATGAAAGGTTTGATAAATATGACTGCAATATATGCAAGAAGAAGCGTTTATAACGCTGACAGTATTTCTATTGAAACTCAGATAGAAGCTTGTAAAAATATAGTTAAAGGGGAAGCAATACAGATATATAAAGATAATGGCTTTAGTGGAAAAGATACAGAACGCCCAGATTTTAAAAGACTTATGACTGATATCAAGGCAGGTGTAATCAATAAGGTTGTTGTGTATAAGCTTGATAGAATAAGCAGAAGTGTTCTTGATGTTGCAGAACTTATACAAGAGCTTGAAAAGCTTCATGTTGATTTTGTCAGTGCTACTGAAAATTATGAGACTACTACACCTATTGGAAAAGCAATGCTGAATATGTCTGCTACATTTGCACAGCTTGAGCGTGAAAATATTGCTGCAAGAGTTAAAGGCGCATACATAAGCAGAAGTCATAAAGGCTTTTATATGGGGGGACGAGTGCCTTATGGTTTTGAACTGACCCCAACAGTTATATGCGGTGTAAATACCAAAAAATATATCATAGAACCAATAAAGGCACATACAATTCAAAGAATGTATGAGATATACGGTCAGCCCAATACATCACTTGGAGATGTTCGCCGTCAGCTTATTTCTGAGGGGATTATTCGAAACGATGGAAGTAACTGGACAACTGCAAAGCTAAGTGATCTTATGCGAAATCCAGTTTATGTCAAAGCAGATAGCAAGGTATATGAGTTTTTTCAAAATGAAAGAGCTAATATTGTAAGTCCTCTTGATGAATTTAATGGCATTAACGGCTGTTATCTTTACACAGGAGAGAATACAAACAGAAAAACGTGGGATTTAACAAATCAAACGCTTGTAGTTGCTCCACATGAGGGCTTTATCAGTAGTGACCTTTGGCTTTATTGTCGTAAAAAGTTACTCGGAAATCATCAAATAAAGTGGACTAAGGCAAAAAACAGTTGGCTGTCAGGCAAAGTTAAATGTGGTCACTGTGGTCATGCTATGGTAATAAGAAAGGCAAATCAAAAAAGAACACGTTACTTTGTGTGTTCAGGAAGATCAGATTATAATTGTAAAAAGCCTATGCCTACAATATATGCAGATGAGTTTGAAAATCTGATAAAAATGTATATTTCCAGAAAGCTTGATGATTTGAATTTAAAACCAAATGCTAAAAAAAGTGAATGTGATTTACAGATACATAAGCTTGAAGCGGAAATTGCGGGTATTGACGCAGATATTAGAAAGCTTGTTGATATGCTTATGCAGGTAGATGAAGCCAGTATGAAGTACATACAGGAAAAAATTAAGGATCTCGATAGAGATAAGCAAAACAAGCTTGATGAAATCCAAAAGTTAAAAAGCAACAGTACCAATAATCTTAATTTAGGTGAGTTACACAATGTTATGACTTTGTGGGATAAACTTAGTTTTGATGATAAAAGGGGAGTTGCTGAACTGCTTATTGAGAAAATAACGGTTTATCCGCAAAGCGTTGAAATCATTTGGAAGGTATAATTGTTATATTTTGTTTGTTTTGGTGAAGCTCTTCGCATAAGTCAGGATAACCTCAACTCCAGAAACTTCTACGCATTCAACCCTGAATTTGATGTCCGCTGAGAAGCGGACGAAAAAAACGTCGGATACACATTTGTGTGTCCGACGTTTTGCATTATCAAACTATAAGCAGTATCGCAGCCATTACAGCGTATGTGGAAAGAAAGTACAGAACGATAAATGTAACCAGCAGCGCCGCTGAGGTTCCGCCTGCGCTTTTGAGAGCTTCCGATACGTTTATGCCGCTTGCTGCTGCGCTTTTCTTTATCTTGCTTCCCTTGGAGATAACGTTTTTGTAGTAGAAGTAATTTGAAAGCGTTGCAAAGATGAATATGACTACCCAGCTCACCAGCGAAGATATGTTGTACAGCATATTGAAGCTTCCGCCGGTGACACTGAACTCGGCAACCTTGGTAAGCGCCGCTTCAAATGAGGGATACATATTAACAAGTGCGTCCTTGAAGCCGTATTCCGTGAGCATTATCTTCATGCCCATAAGCGATGAGGGAATGGATATGATGGACTTTATCAGCAGCACCAGAAACGCCAGCAAAGGCATCTTTCTGTAAGCAAAGTAAAATTCGGGGAATAGCATTGCGGGAATATTGAAGCTCAGCTTGAATTTTGTGGCTTTCATCACCCTGAACTTGGGAAGATAGAACCTTGTGTTGCTGCCTATAAAATCCGCAATGTCCTTGGTGGTCATGTCCTCGTCGTACTTTTCATCGGTACTGAATCCGCAGAGAGGATCGCTGTAGTTGAGCATATACGGATACATGGTCTCCATAGCGTTCTGCTCGGCGTTGTTGAAAAAGGTATCGCCGTTTGAAAAGCTTTCCTGTTCTTCACCGTCCGCTTTGTCTTTCTGTGAAAGGTAATAGGGAGTGGGAGTGCCGCACTTGTCACAGAAAAGCTGGTCATTTCGCAGAGTATTGCCACAGACTGAGCATTTAAGCCCCTCCGCCTGCTCTTTTTCCTCGACCTCTGCTTTCCAGCTCATGTGCTTGCTGTGCAGCTCGTCATTTATACATCTGCCCTCTTTTTTGTAGCAGTCCCTGTGATAGGGAGTGCCGCATTCGGGGCATACCACGATATCGTCATCATCGGTAAATTTTTTACCGCAGGACTTGCATTCATATCCTGTATAGTTAAACAAACTATACTCCTCCGATCTGCCATTGGCTGGGTTTGTTCCTTATAGTATATCACATTTTTTTCCAAAAAACAAGACGATTTCATACTTTCATCTTTTTAACACAAAGATATCATTTTTTGTGAGAAAAAATTACACATTGACGGTATATTATAAAATATGGAGAATTGTAATAAGTATTCTTCGGAAAGAATGATGAAATATGAAGTCGGGAAAAATCGTAAAAAAGGCGATACAGCTTGCGCCCGTGCTTATGATAGCCCTTATGGCTGTAATATATTTTACCGCTCTTAAAGACCTTACGTTCGAGCAGATACTGAACTATACGCCCGAAGCACCTCTGGCAGCGGCAGCGGTCATACTGCTCATGTATGCGCTGAAATCGCTGTCCTATTTCTTCCCCATGCTGCTCATTGCCGCAGCTGCGGGAGCGGTACTGCCCATATATGCGGCTATCCCCGTTAATCTGCTGGGAATAGTTATAATGGCGTCCATTCCCTATGCAGTGGGAAAATATGCCGAGGGAGAAGTGGTGGACAAGCTTGCCGCAAAGCACGAGAAAATAAGCATCGTCCGTGAATACAGCACCAAGCACCAGCGGTTCGGAGCATTTTTCCTCCGTATCGTCAGCTGCCTGCCATATGACATCGTAAGCCTTGTTATGGGAAGCCTGCGCTTTGATTACAAGGACTACATCATCGGCTCGCTTCTGGGCACAGCTCCGGGAATAATACTTACTACTTTTATGGGCTCAGCCATAACCGAGCCGCTTTCGCCCGAGTTCATCATCTGTGCTGTCATTGAGGTCATCATTGCCGTTTCGTCTGCGGTGGCTTACAGGATACACAGGAAAAAGCAGGGTAAGATCAGCGGTGAGGGTCAGGAGTAAATGCGGAGCTTTCTCCGTTCAGATAATTGTGAGCTTCTGTCAGGAAGGCTTCACGCTGCTCTGCCAGAACCTCTGAATGTTCGTTTTCCTCGATATATGCCGTTACCTGACTGAGAGCCTCGGCAACAGTTTCGGGGTCGGTGTCGCTAAAGAACTTGAACAGGCTCATATAGCAGTATCTCTGCTTGCCCTCGCATATGCGCTTTGCTATATCCATGCAGAGCTGTATGATGTCCTCGTCATTTTCAATAAGACCGCACACCCGCAGTCCCGCAAAATCCACTTGATTTGCAGCTATTACCGCTGACTTTTTGAAATAGTCGGAGCATATCTTCATTGCCTGCTCGTTTTCGGGATTTATCATGCCGAAAAGCTGTGCGGAGAACTTGCGGCAGAACAGAGGAATGAAGAACGGGTCGCTTACGGTAAAGCTTTCTGTATCTGAAAGGGTCTTGTATGCAAGGAACTCGTACCACCTTATATCCAGATCGTCGATATCAATGGTAAAGTGTACCTTTTCATTGTCGGGAGCGAAAAAGGCGGTGGGGGAGCCTTGGGCATACTTGCCGTCCGCATAGTCCAGACCGTCCAGCACCCACATCAGCTTGGGATAATCCACAGGGTCTTTCATAAGATAGCTGAACTTGTCATACGCCGCATAGTTATCCTTGATGAAATAGGCGAAAAATCCTGCCGAGGCAAACACATCGGGATAATCTTCATACAGGCGCTTTACCTTGTCGGTTACGGTCTCGCTGTCCTTGTCGAGCATTATGGCATAGCTCATGGTGAGGATAAGCGTGTCGGTGAGGAAGCTGAAAAACGAGCTTTCCGCATCAATATCACGTTCAAGGAGATACCTTGCATAAAGAAAATCGGGCTGGCTCTTTTCGGATATTATATCGTCCGAAGCCCAGCCTATGCCCATATCGGTTATGAGCTTATATTTTGAAGCAAGCCTGCCGTATGCGGCAAAAAGCTTGTCCGATTCTTTGAACAAACAGGTGTGGAGCAGGAAATATGCCTCGTTTACTGCATCGGAGGGATTCATACCGCTGATCAGCCTTTCCAGAAGGTCGTTCAGGCGGTTTGCAAGATAATCGGAAAACTCATTGCTGCGGCACATCATAATGTAGGGCAGATAGCTTTCGTCACGTATTTTCTCTCTCCAGAATTCATCTGCTGCGGCAGTCTTGAACTTGCACAGCTCCTTGAGCAGCTTTTTGCGCTTGCTGCCGAAAGAAAGCTTTACGTCCGTTACATACTGCGAGCAGAGGTTTTCATCCTCATAATAACTGACCATTCCCGTTGCCTCCGTAATATTTGTTTGTATAATTATATAATAATTTGCCGCCTGCGTCAACCGTTTCACGGCAATATATGGAAAAATTGATAAAAACCGAAAAAACACTTTAAAATAATTCGGTTATGTGATATAATGTAAGATAACGTGTTTGTGCCCAAGCATATCCCTTATAAGGAGGAAAATATTTTGAGCAACGAAAAGAAATTCTCCAAAAAAGCCGCTGACGAAGCAGCTCCCAAGCATATGGCTGAGGCGGCTCCCGCTCCAAAAAAGAAGAAAAGAAAAAAGAAGAAGGCAGGCCCCGCCCATGGCGCGGATGCAGTCCATGGTGGCCAGCATGTCCTGGCTCCGGGCGATGCCGTCGATCCGGCTCTCTCCTGCGGCCAGAGCGGCGCACAGGAGCATCCGGTGCCCGCAGCTTTTGGACGGCGGCGCGGCTGCTGTGCCCGCCGCCCTGCCCGGGTATATGGTCACGGTCACGGGCGTCGCTCCCCCTTCAGCAGGATGTCCATGGCGTCCAGATACCCCGCGAAGCCCCTGCCCATCACCGTGGCCACGCAGGCCGGACGGACATAGCTGCGCCGGCGGAAGTCCTCCCGCCGGGAAACGTCGGAAATGTGTACCTCCACCGTGGGGATGGCCACGGCCTTCAGCGCATCCAGCAGCGCCACGCTGGTGTGGGTGTACGCCGCGGGGTTGAGGATGATGCCCTCCACGCCATCGAAATACGCCTGCTGGATGGCATCCACCAGCGCCCCCTCGTGATTGGACTGGAAAAAGGACACCTCCGCGCCGTTTTTCTCCGCGTGGGCACGGATCAGCGCCAGCAGCTCCTGATAGGTGCCGCTGCCGTAGATGGCCGGCTCCCGCACGCCCAGCAGGTTCAGGTTCGGTCCGTTGATAACCAGTATCTTCATGTCGTCCACTCCTTTTCGATCTGCGCTGCGGTCTCCTCCGGTGTGCCGTCCCCATCCACACGGAGGTCCGCCGCGGCGCAGTAGAGGTCGTACCGCTCGGCGTACCGGCGGCGCAGCGCGTCGGTATCGGCGGAAAGGGGCCGGTCCGCCGCCGCAGTCAGCTTATCCAGCGAGCGGTCCAGAAAGACGAGCCGCCCGCTGCGGCGCAGCGCGTGGAGGTTCTCCTCCCGCAGGATGACACCGCCGCCGGTGGCAATGACCCTGCCGCCTGCGCCGGCCGCATCCGCCACCGCCTCCTGCTCCCGCTGCCGGAAAGCGCTCTCGCCCTCCGCCGCGAAATAGGCAGGGATGGTCATGCCCACCGCCTGCTCCACCATGGCGTCCGTGTCCATGAAGGTCTTGCCGGTGCGCTGCGCCAGCAGCTGCCCCACCGTGGTCTTGCCGGAGGTGGGCATGCCGATGAGCACGATGTTCTCCATCTGCCGCCGCACCATGTGATAGGCCAGGTCGATCTCCGCCTGCGATGCCGTGCAGCCCCGAAACAGGGCGCCGGCATAGGCGGCCTGCGCCGCCAGCATGTAGAGGCCGCCCTCTGCAGCGATGCCCCGCCGCCGGGCGCTCAGCACCAGATCGGTGCGCAGGGGGTTATACACCGCGTCCACCACGCCCTCCAGCCGGGGGAAGTCCTCCAGATCCACGGGGCAGGCATCCACATCGGGGTACATGCCGCAGGGCGTCGTGTTGATGATGCAAGCCGCGTCGCCGTGTTCCGCCGCTGCCTGCGGATAGGTGATGGCGTCGTCCTTGCCGCAGCGGGACACGCGGTATATCTCTGCGGCATGCAGCTGCGCCGCGGCGGCCCGTGCGGTCTTGGAGGTACCGCCGGTGCCCAGGATGAGCACCTTCTTTCCGGCAAGCGTCAGTCTCATGCGGCGGATGAGCGCCAGCATTCCCGGCAGGTCCGTGTTGTCGCCCACCAGTCTGCCGTTCCGGTTCACCACGGTGTTCACCGCGCCGATGGCCCGCGCCGTCTCGCTGAGCTCGTCCAGATAGGGGATGACCTGCTCCTTATAGGGGATGGTCACATTGATGCCCGCAAAATCCCGTTTTTCCAGAAAGCCGGCCAGTTCCTCCGGCTCCAGTTCCCAAAGCTCATAGCTGTAATCCGCCAGCGCACGGTGGATCTGGCAGGAGTAGCTGTGCCCCAGCCGCCGGCCGATCAGTCCGCATCTCATCGCCCTGCCTCCTTTATAAAATAGTCCGTGCCGAAGCGCTGGGCCAGCAGATCGCACAGCACCAGTGCCGTCACGCTGTCCAGCACGGGGCAGATGCGGCGGATGATGGCCGGATCGTGGCGTCCGTGGATGGTCAGCTCCGCATCCTGCCCATGGAGGAAGTCCACGGTCTGCTGAGGCTGCCCGATGGACGGCGTGGGCTTCACGGCGCACTGGAACACCACATCCATACCGTTGGTGATGCCGCCGTTGATGCCGCCGTTGTGGTTGGTGGCCGTCACCACCCGCCCGTCCCGCATGCGGAACGGGTCGTTGACCTCCGAACCGCTGCCGCAGGCCATGGAAAAGCCGCCGCCGAACTCAATGCCCTTAACGCCGCCGATGGAGAACACCGCGTGGCTCAGAAGGCTCTCCACGCTGTCGAACCACGGCTCGCCCACGCCGGCGGGCAGGCCGCACACGGCGGTCTGGGTGATGCCGCCCACGCTGTCCTGCCGCTCTCTGGCCTGTAATATCCTCTCCCCCACGGCCTGCGCCGCCTCATGGGTCAGGGTGGGAAACGGCGCCTCCTGCAGAGCCGCCACGTCCGATGCAGCCTCCGCCGCGAAGGGCCGGTCCCACACGTCGCCGCAGCGCAGGATGTGAGTACCCACGGTGAAGCCCACGCCTGCCAGCGCGGACAGCAGGATGGCACCTGCCGCCGCCAGCGGCGCGGTGACGCGGCCGGAAAAATGGCCGCCGCCCCGCCAGTCCTCATAGCCGTGGTATTTGCAGTAGGCGGCATAGTCCGCGTGGGAGGGCCGCGCCAGCCCATAGGCATAGTCCCCGCTGCGCACGTTCTCGTTGGGAATGACGATGGCCACCGGCGTTCCGGTGGTGCGTCCCTGAAACACGCCGCTGAGGATCTGATAGCGATCCGGCTCCTGCCGCGGGGTGTCCAGCGCCGTGGCGGGACGGCGGCGAGCCAGCTGGCGGCGGATGCACTCCTCGTCCACCGGCAGTCCCGGGGCCAGACCGTCCAGCACCACGCCCACGGCAGGGCCGTGACTCTCCCCGAAAATGGTCAGCGTCACCGCCTGTCCAAAGGTATTTTTCATGTCTCTGCTCCCTCCCAGCGCCGGAGTATCTCCTCCGGCGTCTCTTTTTCCATGCGGAATGCGCCCGCCTCGTCCGCCAGCACGATGCAGATCTCGCCGGAGGCGGCCTTTTTGTCGTGCCGCAGGTATGGCAGCAGCTGCCGGGCCGTAAAGCCGCAGGTCGTGGGCAGGCCGCACTTCCGCAGGATGCCCGCCAGCCGATGCCGCAGCGCCGGCGCACACATGGGCAGCATACCCAGCGCCACGCACTCGCCATGGAGGAGCTCCCCTCCCGCACAGCTTTCAATGGCGTGGCCGATGGTGTGCCCGAAATTCAGCACGCGGCGCAGCCCCTGCTCCGTGGGGTCCTGCTCCACCACCCGCGCCTTGATGGCCAGGGAGCGGGCGATGATCTCCGGCAGATCCGCCGTCAGGTCGACGCTGTTCTCGATCAGCGCCAGCAGCGCCGCATCGCAGGTCACGGCCATCTTCACGCTCTCGGCCAGTCCCGCGGCCATCTGCCGCGGCGGCAGCGAACGGAGGGTGTCCGTGTCGATCAGCACGGCACGGGGCTGGTGGAACGCGCCCACGATGTTCTTCACGCCGTCCATGTCGATGGCGGTCTTGCCGCCGACGGAGGAGTCCACCTGCGCCAGCAGCGTGGTGGGCACGTTGTAGAAATCCACGCCCCGCATGTAGGTGGCGGCGGCGAAGCCCGCCAGATCTCCCGCCATGCCGCCGCCCACGGCGGCCACGCAGTCGCCGCGATCCATGCCCAGGGCCAGCATCTCCCGCAGGAGGCGCTGGTAATTGTCCATATTTTTGCTGTTCTCTCCGGCGGGGAGCGTGCAGATGCGGGCCTGACGGCACGCGCACGCCACCGTCCGGGCGTACTCCTGCGGCACACCACTGTCAGTCACCACCAGCACCCGCCGCGCCAGAGACAAGTGCTGCCCCGCCCGGGCCAGTGCGCCTGCCTCCAGCAGGATGGGATAGCTCTGCGCTCCCAGTGAAACGGAAATGACCATGGCTTCTCTCCTCAGATGTTGTTGGCGTAGTACGCGCCCACCAGCCGGAGCTTGGCGCAGGTGGCGGACAGCTCCTGCAGCATCTCGCGGCCATTGGTGTTGTTGATGCAGCCCTCGGCCTCCACGTAGAAGAAGTACTTCCACGAAAGCCCCTTCATGGGGCGGCTCCGCAGGGTACGCATGTTGTAGCCGTGGGCGCCGATGATGTTCAGCGTCTGAGCCAGCGAGCCGGCGTCGTTCTGCACGGTGAACACCAGCACAAAGTTCTCGTCCTCCCGCTTTTTGGTGGTCTCCGGCTGGTTCTGGGTGCGGGACAGCGCGGCAAAGCGGGTGGTATTGGTCCGCATGGTGTTGATGCCCCGCTCCAGCACCCGCAGGCCGAACACCTCCGCCGCGTCCTCGGAGGCGATGGCCGCCAGTGCGGGGTCATTGGCCCGGCGCACATATTCCGCGGCCGCCGCTGTGTTGGAGTAGGGCTCCGCCGCATAGCCGTGGCTCCGAATGTAGTCGTCGCACTGCCGCAGCGCCTGGGGATGGCTCACCACGGTCCTGACCGTGTCCGCCGCAGCCCCCTCCACGCCCAGCAGGCTGTGGTCGATCTCCATGTCCAGCACCTGGTTGATATACAGCTCGCCGGAGAACAGCAGGTCCATCACGGCGCCTACCTCACCGGCGTAGCTGTTCTCCAGCGGCAGCACCACGCTGTCCGCCTCTCCCAGCTCCACCGCCCTGTGGGCCGCGGCAAAGTCGGGGTAGGCGATGAGCTGCGCCTCCGGAAACATGCGCCGCGCCGCCAGATAGCCGTAGGCCCCCTTCACGCCGCTGTACGCCACCTTCATACCGCTGAGCAGCTTGCTCTGGTAGGCGCAGGACAGGTCCAGGATGCCCCGCAGGAACTGCACGTAGTACGCGGCCACCGCCGGGTCCCGGATGCTCCTGCGGTTGCGGTCGATCAGCTCCCGCTCCCGCTCGGCGTCCCGAATGGACAATCCCCGCTCCTTCTTGAAATCCGCCACCCGGGCGCTCATCTCCATGCGCTTCTGGAACAGCTGCGCCATTTGCTCGTCAATGCTGTTGATATTCTCTCTGATCTGATCCAGCTCACTCATTGTTGTACAACCTTTCCTAGCACAAAAAAATCGGTCCTCCTGTCTGGAAGGCCGTTCAAGACGCGAATATGCCGGTTTTCTACCGCACGTTCAGACACAGGCTCCCAGAGGCATTTCCTTGCCGGTAAGGGCAAAAAAGCCAAAAAAGTGCAGCGCGCCAAAGGGCACGCTGCACGTAAAGCCGAAATCAGTCTGCGCAGGGGCAGAATGGGCGCACTTCACCACGGCATTACCGGAACGCATCGCGCAGCGAGCCATGGCAGCACACCTCCTGCTGAAATATAGGTGAATTGTATGCTATTTTTTTCTCCCCGTCAAGAGGACATCCGCACTTTTCCCATCTACACAAAAATTTCTCCCCTCCCGCCGCCGGCTCTGTGCGATGCAGGTGGGCCGTATGGGGTGATGACAGCGCAATGGTCCCCCTGCTTTCGCTGACAGGGAAAGCAGGGGGACTTTTTTGTTTTGCAGGCGGAGACGTCCCGCGTCAGAACCAGTCGGAGGCCTCTTCCTCCAGCGCCTCGATGTAGAAGCTCACGGGACGGAACCCGTCGTTGCAGGACACCATGGCGCTTTTCTTGTTCTTCATCCACCCCTTATAGATATCGCTCCCGCCGTAGGCCAGCGTCATCACGAAGGGTGAGATGCTGGACCAGGCGCTGTCGCACATCCCCTCCGGCTGGCGCCAGCCGTCCGCGATGAACACCTGCCCCAGCTGCATATCGCAGGCATGCTCCAGCGGGTTTTCATACGCGGCGGACAGGTCCGGATAGGACGCCATGCGCATGACGGTGATCCTGATCTTTTTCATGATGCAGCACTCCTATCAGCTGTTGGAGCTGGCCATCACGTTGGAGATGAACAGGTCGTACATCTCCAGGCTCTCGGAGGACAGAGAGGACAGTGTGAAGAAATTCGCGCTCTCGGGGATGTCAAACGCCTTGAACAGCTCCTTGTACTCGTCGGTCAGGTAGGCGATGCAGGCCTCGTTCACCGGCACGCCGGGGTACTTCATGACATTGTCGGCGTAGTTCTTGGCGTCGTGGATATAGTTGATGAGCAGCTCAGCCTCCTCGGCCTTGGTGCTGGAGGCCGGAATGGCCAGCATCCACTCGCCTCTGGAATACCAGCCATCGGGCAGGGTGATCAGCTCATAATTGCCATCGGGGTCCTCCTGCTTGACCAGCACATAGTCGGTGGTATAGGTGAAGGCCACGCTGCAGTCGCCGTTTTCCAGAGAGGTACGGGGCGCGCCGTTGTCATAGACCTTCACGTTGCTGTTGAACTGGCACAGCCAATCGAACACGGCGTCCAGATCCGCCTGGTTCTCGCTGTTGGGGTCAAAGCCATTCTCCGCCAGAGTGGTGGCCACGAACCGGCGGTCGATGTCTGTGGAGACGATCTGCCCCTTCAGGGCGGGGTCCGCCAGATCAGACCACTTGGTGATCTCGATGGGGCAGGTATCCTTGTTCACGATGATGGACATGGAGCCGCACATGTAGGGAACGCTGTAATCCTCCTCGCCGGGGTAATCATAGGTGTTGAATTCATCGTACAGGTTGACCAGATTGGGGATCTTGCTCTTGTCGATCTTCTGCAGCAGGTTTTCCTGCAGCATCTGGTGTACCGTTTCCTGGCAGGGATTGATGATGTCGAAGTCGTCGCCGGTCTCCACGCGGGTGATGTTGTCCTCCTCATAGGACAGGTAGGTGATGTTCACCTGAATGCCGTACTCCTGTTCAAAGGCGGCCAGCACATCCTCGGACACATAGTCGGGGTAGACCAGAATGTTGATGGAATCGGCGTAGCCGGTGTCGCCGTCGGCGGCGGCATCCTGCTGGGTCTTCTGCTTCCCGCCGCAGGCGGTGAGGGAGGCCAGCACTCCCAGGGCCAGCAGCGCGGCCAAAAGTTTCTTCTTCATGTTTGTGAGCTCCTTTCTCCTAATTCTCTGTTTGTGTTTGATGGAATGGTTCTATTTTTGCGGCAGCGCGGTCCTGCCTGCCCTTCAGCAGCAGATAGACGGCAACTCCCAGAAAAATCAGGCCGGATATGATCGTCTCCAGCGCGTTGATCTCCGGTGAAACGCCCTTGCGGATGGAGTTATAGATCTTCATGGGAAACGTGAGGCAGTTGGGTCCGGCCAGGAAGTCCGCCATGACCACATCGTCCAGCGTCAGCGCAAAGCTCAGCAGTGCGCCGGTGAAGATGCCCGGGGCGATAGACGGCAGCGTGATGCGGAAGAACGTCTCTACTCCGCTGGCGCCCAGATCCATGCTGGCCTCCTCCACCGAGCGGTCCAGTCCCAGAAAGCGGGTCCGCACCGTCAGGATCATATAGGGCAGCATCAAAATCACGTTTCCCAGCACCACGGCCCAGAAGCCCTTTTTCAGGCCCATGAGCACCAGCAGCGCCATCAGAGGCACCGCGAACACCACACCCGGGACGATCATGGGCAGGTACACCGAATAGGTCAGGGCGTTCCGTCCGAAGAACCGGTAGCGTGTCAGGCCCATGGCGCCCAGTGTGCCGATGATCACCACGATCAGTGTGGACAGCAGTGAGATCTTCAGCGACAGGCTGAAGGACTGCCACAGCTGCGCGTCCCGAAACAGCTTGCCGTACCACTCGGTGGTGAAGCCCGTCCACCACTTGTTGCTGGGCTGCTGGTTGAAGGAATACACCACCATGATCACGGTGGGGATGTAGATAAAGGCGAACAGCAGCACCGCGTATATCACGCCCAGCTTATCGCCGATGCTTTTCTTTTTCACGCGGTTCATAGGCCCCCCTCCATCACGTCGGCCCTGCTGACGCGGGCGTACAGATATACCAATATCATGGTACCCGCGATCAGGAACACCGACAGCGCGCTGCCCAGCGGCCAGTTGCGGGAGGACATGAACTGATCCTTGATGAGGTTACCGATCAGCAGCGTCTTGCTGCCGCCCAGCACGTCCGCCACGAAGTAGTTGCCGATGGACGGCACAAAGGAGATGATGGCCGCGGCGTACACACCGGGCATGGTCATGGGCAGCGTGATCCTGAAAAACGTTTTGACACGCCCCGCCCCCAGATCATAGGACGCCTCCAGCAGCGCCTTGTCCAGCCGCTCGATGGACGAGTACATGGGCAGCACCGCATAGGGGATGCAGACGTACACCAGCCCCAGCACCACGGCGCTTTCGCTGTACAGAAAATCGGCGCTCCACGTCATCCCCAGTCTGGCCAGAATACCGGTGAGGATGCCCTTCGTGTTGAACAGAGTGATGTAGCTGTACAGCCGGATCAGGCTGTTGGTAAAGTACGGGATCATCATCAGAATGATGAGGTTGGACGCCACGCGGCGGCTGCACCGCGACAGCATGTAGGCCATAGGGTAGGACACCAGCAGGATGATGACCGTGGACACCAGCGACATCCGTACACTGTTCCAGATAGCCACCAGATACGCTTTTTCAAACAGGGCCTTGTATCCGTTGAAGGATACCGTGAACTCCACGCCGCCATAGGACGGCCGGGTCATGATGCTCATCAGGCACACATACAGCAGCGGAAGTACCACCAGAAGCAGCGTCTCTGCGGCGTAGGGCCCTACGCTGGCCAGCACGGCCAGTCTCGTTCCTTTTTTCTTCATGGCGCCGCCTACTTCCGCATGACCGTGCAGGCGGCGCTGTCCCAGTAGGGGTACAGC